>Ga0315293_10000207_pt1 | contig 51935 bp, 47 predicted proteins | sample YL17G13_20_MG_FD_203071 | JGI IMG/M metagenome (GOLD analysis project Ga0315293, IMG submission 203071) | Sediment microbial communities from Yellowstone Lake, YNP, Wyoming, USA - YL17G13_20 | ecosystem: Environmental > Aquatic > Freshwater > Lake > Sediment | place: USA: Wyoming | collected... | reverse complement strand
TGGGATCTCCCACAGGATTTGTAACGGCCCGACCTTGCACAATCCTATTGACGCCGAGCATCTGTGCGATGCTTGGAATAGCTGTGATCTGAACCACAGGGATTCCCAATTTCTCAATGCTGGATGCTATCGTTGCCCCGCAACGAGTGCTTGACCCTCAGGTGGAGGTGAGAATGGCAGCACCCACAATCCCTCCTTTTTTAATGACCGCACCCATTTCGTCCCCCATTTCACCACATCGTTTTGAAACCGTTGTACAACCGGACGTGGAGAAGAAGGTCCGATGTAATTTTCCAATCTTCCCCTCCTTGGCCAGTTCACGCATCACATCAACTGGCACCAAACGATCCGGCCTTTTCAAAACATGATCATTAAAATAGCCAGCATGCGTGATTTCGTACTCGCGGAAAAGCGCCTCGATATCATAAGCACCCCATTTGAGGTTGCTTCTACTGGCCAACCCATCGGGATTTCCTTTTGGCACTAAGCCACCATCGCTGATCAGAGCAATTTCGCACTTACTCAGATCTTTGATGGAGGCTGGAGGTGCCACTCTTTCAAACCTTGGAGGAATGACTTCGCTCTCGAAGGGTTTCCCTTGAAGCTTGGCCACCAACTTCTCCACACTTCTTTCAGCGATGGTCTTGTCGCAATATTCATTTCTCAGGAGATTCCGGGAAAAATAATTGTATTCTTCGGGTTTCGGCAGGTTCTCCCGAGTCAGCAAGCGCATCTCCTTTTCCCCTGAAATGAGCCTAAAGGCCAATCGGACCATATTGCGTATAACCTCGGGCATCCCACGGGCAATGTTTGGAGTCTTGCAGATAAAAGCATACTTTCTATAGAGTTCCATGCCAGGGACTTCCTCGTGCATCCCAGTAACGACAGGAATGCCGAGCTCTCCGCCAACAGCTTTACACATCGCACCGCAGGCGATACTGTATCGACCCGCTGCAAAAGCTGGTCCGGCAAAAAAGAGGTCAGGCTGGTGGGACGAGACTAACTTTAATCCTTCCTCTGCGCACTGCTCGGGATTGACTGCGAAATGGTCGTCACCACAGATGACTGTGGCAACAATTTCAGCCCTGTCACCCAGCTCTTTTTGAAGAGCCAAACCAGGCCCCACAGGACCTTCCTTGACCATAAAGCCTGTGGTCGCCTTTTCTTCCCCGCCAATCTGTCCAAAAAACTGATTGAGATAATGAACCACTTTTAATTTCTTTTCAGCCATGATACCCTCCTTTTGCCAAGACTAAGAGAGCCCTAAAAAAATACCTTACGCTCTCTTGATTTCACAGATTTCAAAATAGGGATTACACAGATTTTTGTCATGTTTCAATGGATTTCCTGTCCGTGTAATCGGTTCTTAATCGGTGTAATCAGAGATCTCTGGACTTTTCCAGAAATCTCACTAATATTCTTTAACAATGACCCTGGCATTCCCAGTACAATCGAGGACCCCGGGGAGCAAATACTCTTCAATATCGATCACCGGGTCACCCGCATACTGATTAATAGGATCCGGACAAAAGACCCTGGTCTCCGCATTTCCTCCCAGAAATTTTTCCGCCTTCCATGGAATTTTGGTTCTTTCGAAGGTGGCTGAAGAAGTGATGATCAAATCCAATGATTCTGCATTAAACAGTATCGTATCAGCTAACGTACCAAAAGGAGTCAAGGGCTGAGTAAAAATAGCAGTCCTAACTCCAAGTTTTTCAGATTCCTCTCCTGTAAAGGCTAAGTCGATGTGAGGCATGCCGCCTGTGATTTTAACTAAGATCACCCCATCTGCCCCCAAAACATTTTTCACCAGATTGGCAGCCATGCAAGCACTCCGCACGCGCGCCACAGGCTCCAGGTTGGCCACGGCACAGACGACACCGGCAAAGATCAAATCCTTTCCGTGGTGTCGGTACAATTCCTTAATCACCCCGTGATTTTGAATACTGTAAGTATCAAGGGCTTTAATGCTAAGCCACCCCACCACCCCTCCATCCAGAACTTCATTCGGATGAATGACAGTAGGCATCATGTGGGTAACATCGGTTCCATAAAAGCAGGGATCTGAGATGGCGAGATAATCAAACTGTGGACTATAGAGCTGATAATAACAGGCCACCCGAGGGAGGTTTGACTTACGATCGAGATTTGGGATATCCAAATCATAAACCTCCACCTCATTCACAGGGTTTCCTTCGCCCCCCCTGGCCAGGTAAATGGCTGTCTTTAACCCGGCAATCTTTACCGCATTTTCAAAATCTCGCTCCTCCACACCGGCCGCAATCGTAGGTGCGATACTCACATTTTTCATTTTTCCGTAAGGACTCATCTCAGCAATGGGGCCTGCCATGTCCAGAAGAGCGTTCTCTTTTCGATTTGTGCATGGATTTGAAACAAGAACAGCAACCCCTCGCAAGGACCTGGTGCGTCCACTTCCGGCAGTTTGGATTTTTCCGATAAAGCCCGGAAAATCAGCATCCGCCTTGTCAATCTTACAGCGAGGTTGAATCACATCTAATATGTTTAATATCCGGACCTTGTCTCCGGGGTAAACCAGATTGATCTCGACGGATTTGATTCTGGGGTCCCTCAGGATCAGTTCTTCCAATTCCTTTAGGTTGATATAGAACACACCATTTTTGGCATAGGTCTTCGAACTGGTTTGAATATCTTTTATGTCTATGGATTCGATCTCAAGTCTCATCTGAATCTCCTTCCCTTACACGCACGAATAGGAGATCATCCTCGATCCCTGCCATAACCCCCAACGGTTCATACTCGTTTACTGAAGGGATAGGACAATGATGAGGACTTAAAAACAGATAGTATGTCTCCTGGAAAAAATTTTTAACATAAATCTGGCTCGGTTCTCCCCACAGATGTAAGAAGACCCATTCTAGAGAAAATGTTTAGAAAAGACGCTTCGCAGAAGAACCATTCCTTCCAAAACTATTAAGAAACTCCTTTTGCTAAGCGTTGGCCTACCTCTTTTCTCGGAGCATCTTAAGCTCCTGCCCTATCTTCTCGATCTTCTCCGGCTCCACCGCCAATGTCCAAATGCCTACATTCTCCTCATACACATTCTCAGGCACCGCCGCCCGAACCTCAGCCTCCAGGATATGATAAACCGGGAGTCCCAACGAGACTCCTGCCAATGGTCCAGAAAAACTTGGATCTCCGGAAGTCACTGTTTCTGCCGAAATCATTACTCCATCCAAATCGCTCGCACCCAAGACCACAATGATGTCACTTCGGGAAATCTTATCTCGCTCCGCGCTCTCCGCAATATTCTTCACCTGAGTCTGATTTTCTGGATCCATTGTCCCTGCGGCCGTTCAGACAAAACACTCTGTTACCTTAAAGACGATATTGGCACCTGCTGCTTCAAGACATGCAGCGATGGCCGGGCCTTGCACCCCATCCCGTTCGCCAATGATGATGGCTGTTTTGCCCTTAAGCCAATTCTCCATATTCTCACCTCCTTTCTCTCTTAAATTGGAACTAAAAATTATCCAGCACAAGAGATGGCTGGATGTAAAATCCGGTTCTTCACCAAATCCACAGCGTAATGGATATGTTTTCTCAGCTCTTCCTTGGCCTGGTCATAATCGCTATTCCTGATCAACTCGAGCGTTCTCTTATGATCATCTAAAGAATGCTGCGCTGCGCCATGGACATAAAAATAGATGAATTGGTACCGAGCAAGATTCAAATTAATTGAATTATAGATGTATGTCAGTCGTGAGTTTCCGGCGGATTCGACCAAACTTGTATGAAAATCAATAAAGACTCGTATATAATTCAATAATTGCTCAGGATTGACAGTATTAAGCGGTAGGGGCAAACTCAAGGCTCTATTTATAGCCAATGTCACCTTGGGCAGATTTCTGATATTGGAGGCCCTAAGAAGATCGATGGTATAACATTCGATCATCTCCCTGGTCTGAGAGAGCTCTTCAAAATCCCTCACAGATAGTTCCGCCACATAAGTCCCTCTTCTAGGAATATTAACCACCATATGATCTTTTTCTAATACTCGGAATGCTTCACGGAGAGGGGGGCGGCTGATACCAAGCTTTACGGATAGACTGGTCTCATTAAGTTTCTGCCCTGATTTCAGCTCACCAGTGATTATTTTTTCCCTCAAGACTTGAAGAGCAGTTGTTGTTACATTTAAGATTTCCACAATATTTTCGCTGAGATATGTATTTTCTGCAAGAATTGTCTATTGTCTACAATTTTTTACCATACCTCAAAAAAAATGTCAAACAAAAAATTTCACAACAAAATAACTTTATGAGCCTCATAAGAGATGGTCTCGTAAAAAGTCGGAAATCTCCTCCCCCTTGACGGGGGAGGGTGAGGGTGGGGGTGATAAGTTGCCGTATTTCTGCATGTTATTTCCCCCTCCCCTTAGTCCCCTCCCGCCGGGGGAGGGGAAAATTTACTTTTTACGAATTCATCATAAGAGCTTGTTGCACAAATGCTATTTTAGCCTATTCTGTCATTCTGAGCACACAGCGAAGAATCTCATGAATTCAAACACTCCGAGACCCTTCGCTTCCCTCAGGGTGACAAACAGAGAGGTTTGTGCAACAGGCTCATAAATGCTTTCTAAATTGAAAGTGTAGACTTTTTTGGACTGCTTCATTCCTTCTTCAGGTAAGGTTCAACAAAATCTAAGAGAGCTTGTTCGGTCAGATATCCATAAAGCTTTTCCTTGATCACCCCATCCCTTCCGATAATAAAAAGAGTTGGGACGATATAAACACCATATTTCTTCCTCGTCACGCTCGCATCTCTGTCCATCAGAACGGGATAGATCAATCCTTTCTGACGGACAAATTCAGAAACTTCCCCTTTGCTTTCAGCGATATTCACCGAAAGGACAACGAGGTCTGTTCGTTGCCCTTTCCTATAGATATCATTCACCATAATAATGCCCCTCGTCTGGCAGAAGACACATCCCTGTGTCCAAAAAAGGAGAAAGATATTTTCCCCTTTGAATTGGCTGAGAGTGATTTCTTGACCCTCCAAGGTTCGAAGAGTGAAATCCGGAGCCACATCACCTATCTTGGCTGCTGGCTCTTTTTCACATCCCCCTAAAGAAAAGAGGAATAGAAGAATGAAGAAGGGAGCAAGCCATTCTTTGCTTCTCATTCTTTTTTCTCTCCGAAAAGTCCTCTGGGCCGCCAAATCAAGACCACCATCATGAACCCGTACATAAATATCCTTTCAAAGAAGGGGAAGTAGAGAACTCCAAAAGCCTCCAATTGGCCTAAGATAAGAGCGCTGATATAGGCCCCTGTGATATTTCCCAATCCTCCGATGACCACCACAGCAAAGGCATTCATAATATAATGATGCCCCATCTCGAGACTGATGTTAATGAAGGGACCATGAAAAACCCCCATCAGTCCGGCCAGAGAGCATCCGAGAGCGAAGACGGCCGTATATAATCTTGGGACATTGATTCCAAGCCCATTGGCCAACTCCCGGTCTGAAGAAGCAGCCACCACCTTCTTCCCGTATTTTGTCTTGTTTAAAAAGAACCAGAGGCAGATGAAGATAACCCCTCCAACTCCAAAATAAAAAAGATTGTAAATCGGATATCCTCCTCCCATAATCTGCACGACACCCCTGAGGGCTTTCGCCTCCTGAACCGTAACCCAATTCACACCCCAGGTTAAACGGACAATATCTTCGATGACCAGGATGAGACCAAAAGTAAGAAGTAATTGGAAGTTAACATTGATGCGATAAGTATAACGAAGGAGGAATCTTTCTATGATTATTCCTATTCCTGCCAAGATGATAGGAGTGATGAGGATTGAAAGCCAGAAGTTGCCGGTCCAGAGGATGATCTGATAGGAGAGGTAAGCCCCGATCATAAATAGAGCTCCCTGAGCAAAATTAAGAATGCCCAGGACACCAAAGATGAGGCTCATCCCTGCCGCGATTAGAAAATAGCAAGAGGAGCTAGCGAGACCATTCAGAAAAAAATGGACAAAAACACGGGGTTCCAAGAATTTTCTATCTCAAAATGAATCACTAATGGGATCGAATTGAAATGGGGTTCTCCCATCAGACGGCGAGGTATTTTCCGATAATCTCTTTGTCCTCCTTCAATTCCTCTATGGTCCCCTGATGGTGGATTCTGCCTTTATCGATAATGTATCCTCTTTGAGCGATATTCATCGCAAATCTCATATTCTGCTCTGCCAGGATCACAGAGATCCCAGTGGTGACGATGCTCTTAACCAAATCCTCTATCAATTTCACAATGAGCGGCGCCAGACCCTCTGAAGGTTCGTCAAGAAGCAATAACTTTGGATTGGTCATCAGCGGCCTGGCCACGGCAAGGATCTGCTGTTCCCCACCGCTCAAATGCCTTCCCTTCCTTGTTCTTAAATTTTCTAAGATTGGAAAAGTAGAGAAAATCTTATCGACTGTCCATCCCCCCTCCACCCTGCGCTCTACCACCTCCAAATTATCCTGGACGCTCAAGGTCGGAAAGATCCTTCGATCCTGAGGCACATATCCGATCCCCAGCCGGCAGATTTCATAAGGAGGCATTTTTGCAAAATCCATACCCTCAAATTTGATGCTACCCCTGCGGGGTGGAGTAAACCCCATGATCGACCTCAGGGTCGTTGTCTTACCCGCTCCATTTCGACCGAGTAAACAGATGACTTCCCCTTTTTGGAGATTCATTGAGATTCCTTGAAGGATATGGCTTCTCCCATAGTAGGTATGGATGTCATTCACTTCGAGCATATCACTCTCCTAAATAGGCTTCTCTCACCTTTTTATTTTTCCGTATCTCATCAGGGTTTCCATCGGCAATGATTGCTCCTTGGTGCATCACGACAATTCTCTCGGAGACGGAGAAAACCACACTCATATCGTGTTCCACCAAAAGGATCGTCACTTTCTGCTTTTCCGAGAGTGTCCGGATAAACTGAACCATCCGATCGGTCTCTTCAGGTCCCATCCCCCCTGTGGGTTCGTCCAGGAGGAGAAGGATCGGATCAAGCGACAAAGCGACGCCCACCTCTACTAAGCGCTGGTCCCCATGAGATAGGGAACCACAAAAGGAATCCTTTTTGTCCGTGAGGCCGATGATCTCAAGAATTCTCTCGGTCTCCTCATCAGCCGGACCTCGGTTTTTGCTAAGGGTAAATATTTTAGAGGTCTCCTTCCTCTTAGCGAGGACCGAGACTTTGATATTCTCATAGACGGTCAATTCTGGAAAAAGATTGGTAATCTGAAAAATTCGGTTCAGCTTCAACCTCGAAATCTGATAGGGAGTCAGCCCCGTGATATCTTTCCCATTAAAATGAACAGTTCCTGAGCTTGGGGAAAATCTCCCCGTAACCACATTGAATAAGGTGGTCTTTCCTGCACCGTTCGGGCCGATGATGGATGTGAATTGCCCCTCTTGAAAATCCAGGTCCACCCCATCGATGGCAGCTAACTTTCCAAAGTTTTTTCTTAACCCTCGAATCTCCAAGACATTCATTCCCCTACCCTCCCCAGTTTTCGGCCTCTCAGTTTCTCATAGAGAAATCCAACAATTCCTCCTGGAAGGAAAAGAACAAAACCGATCAGAATAGCACCTAAAAATAACATCCATAACTCCGTGTATCCCGATATAATCTCCTTGAGGTACATGAAGATGACCGATCCCACAGCAGGAGCGAGAAAGATCTTTGTCCCCCCTAATAGGCTCATGAAGACCGGCTCCGCCGATTTCGTCCAGAAGGCGGTGCTTGGAGTGATGGATTTCAAAAATGGACCAAATAAAGCTCCTGCTAATCCGCAGAAGAATCCAGAAATCACAAAAGAGATGAGGCGATATCGCCTTACATTGATTCCCACAAATTGGAGACGTTCTGAGTTTTCCCGAACTGCCCTCAAGGCTAATCCAAAGTTAGAATTGACAATGATCCAGAGGACATAAAGAGCGATGGCCACCAAGACGAAAGTGAAATAGTAATACGAAGCAATGGAAGAGAGGTCCACTTGGAAGAGGAGGAAGTTGAGATTAGGCCGGGGGATATTTACGAGACCGTCTGCTCCACCGGTGAGTCGATCCCACTTCCAGACTATGGTATGGACCATCATACCAAAGGCCAGGGTGAGCATGGCGAAATAGATCTCGTCCAGGCGGACACAAAAATATCCGATGATCCAAGCGGCAATGGTGGCTGCGACGACCCCGATGGCAAAAGCCAAAGGTATGGAAGGATAGATATAGAGTAACACGAGGCCAGTTACGTAGGACCCGATGCTGAAGAAGGCAGCGTGTCCAAAGGAGAGAAGTCCCGTATATCCAAATAAAAGATTGAAACTGATGGCGAAGAGAATCATAATAAGCATCTCGGTGAGAAAAACCATGAGGAATTTGGATAGAAAAAGTGGTGCTAAAATTAACAAGATGATAAGAGCAATGAGCCATAAGTATTTATAACGCATCTCTTAACTTACCTCCTCGCCCAAGAGCCCTTTAGGCCGTATGAGTAAGATGATAGCCATTAAAACATACATGAAGGCCATCTCAAACCTTGGGATATACAGGGTCCCAAAAGAGTTGAGTTGACCCAAAAGGAGGGAGCCCAATAGAGCACCTGGAATGCTACCCAACCCACCGATCACCACAATAGCAAAAGCCTCAATAATCGTATGGACATCCATCTCCAACATGATGGAACGGAGTGGAGCCGCCAGGACCCCTGACAGTCCAGCGAGCCAAGCCCCAATGCCGAAGACAATCGTATATAACAAGGGGACATTGATCCCCAAACCATTGGCCACCTCCCGGTCTGACGAAGAGGCTCGTATCATCTTTCCAAACCGGGTCTTTGTTAAAAGGATCCAGATGAAAATGCATACGAGAATGCCCACAACGATGACAAAGATATTGTACCTCGGATAACTGACCCCGAAGATATTCATCGTCCCACTCAGGACTTGAGGCTCAGTAGCCGTTCGAAAGGCCACTCCCCAAAAGATTCTCACAATATCTGTGATGAGGAGCATCAGGCCAAAGGTCAGCAAGAGTTGAAAGGGGATAGGTAGTCCGTAGACAGGTCGAATGAAAATCCTTTCCATGATGACCCCTGCCACAGCACATATGAAAGGTGCGAAGATGAGGGCATACCAAAAATTTCCAAACCAGTGAGTCAACTGAAAGGTAAAAAAGGCTCCCAGCATAAAAAGGGACCCATGAGCGAGATTTAAAATCCTCAACACACCATAGATCAGGGTTAAACCTGAGGCGATGATAAAAAAGGTCATCGCACTGGTCAAGCCGTTCAGAAAAAAAGCGAAGAAGGTTGAAAAAGTCATTGTTCTTATCCTCACAAATTAATGGTCAAAAAATAGAGGTTCTGCCAAAAGCATCCTTCCTTCAGCAGAACCTCCTCTTTCACATTACCCTTTGATCACATACTTCATCCACGGAGCTGGTGTTTTCTTAGCTCGCCTTTCGAGGACATCTTCTATCGGTTCGATGATATCTTTTCCAGGGGCATCCACAATATCTACGAGATTCATGGCGATTCCAGTCTTCTCAGGGGCTTTAGCAGTCTTTCCATAAGGGACTTCCGCGAAAGCAGAATGATCCTCTTTCCGCATCTTCCTTGTGTAGCCTGGAGTATCAAATTCCATCGTCTCCATCGCCTCGATCACCGCATCCGTCTCTATGGTTTTCGCCTTTTCAATTGCCTTCTTGTAAAGATACATAGCCCCATAAGCGTCGTGGGCCACGTTATGAGGATATTCCCCATACATGCTCATAAATTTTTCCACCCATTTCTTGTTCTTCTCTGTTTTCGGATGATCGAACCAATACCCATGGGCTGCGCCCCAGATTCCCTCTGGAACTTCAGATTCCGTGCCGCCCTTCGTGGAGAGGGCGTAAAAGCCATCTACGGCTAATCCGCCCTCGGTGATCACGACCGCCACCTTTTCGAAGAAGCCATAACGTTTTGCCTGCTTAAGGAAAGTAACGAAATCTCCGCCCCAGAGGGGTGTGTAGACGGCATCCGGTTTGGCTTCCATGACTTTTAAAATATAGCTCGTGAAATCTCCAGCGCCAAATTTTGGCCATGCCTGAGTGCTCATCACCTCTACATCGGGCTTCCTTTTCAAAAGATGGTAGATGAATCCTCCCCATGCATCCCATCCAAAACTGTAGTCAGGTCCGATCACTGTCCATTTCTTATAGGGCATTTTAGCAGCGATGACCCCCGCAGCAGCTCCGGATTGGTAGACGTTTGCACGGGGTCTGAAGACATACTTATTGAAGGCTTCAGTGGTGATTGCGGGGGATGAAGCACAGGTGATGAGAAGCATCCGTTTCAATTCCGGGAGGATAGGGACAGCCGATAAGGCCACACCGCTGTGGTTGAACCCATGGAGAAAATCTGCTCCCCAATCGAGGACAAGTCTTCTGATTTTCCTTACTCCAAATTCAGGGTTACAAGCATCGTCTTCGAACCTACATTCAACGGGCCTCTTCAGGATACCGCCTGCCTGATTGATCTCCATGGCTGCCATCATTGCCCCTTGTTGACCTGCTTTTCCCCATGCGGCTACAACACCTGAAAGAGAATAGATACCACCAAATTTAATGGGTTTGGCTGCAGCCCAGGCGTTGCTCGGCCCCCGGCTCACCCCTTTTAATAGAGGAACTCCAATCATGCCAGCTCCAAAAAGGCCAGCATCCTTTAGAAATTTACGTCGGGATACTTTTTTTGACATAAAACACCACCCCTTTCATTAGTGATATAGATGAAGAAATAAAATTTCTTCCAAAACAAACGCTCTGGAGGATCTTCCCTCCCACTACTAGCAGAATCTCCCCTTTCACATTATCCTTTGATCACATATTTCATCCACGGAGCCGGTGTTTTCTTTGCCCGTCTCTCAAGAACATCTTCGATTGGCTCGATGATATTGGCGTCGAGGATTTCTGTGAGATTCATAGCAATACCTATCAATTCTGGAGCTTTGGTCGTCTTTCCATAAGGCACATCAGTAAAAGCGGAGTGGTCCTCTTTCCGAAACTTTCTTTTGTAGCCCGGAGTCTCAAATTCCATGGTCTCCATTGCCTCAATCACTGCATCTGAATCGATGCTCTTCGCCTTTTCAATGGCCTTCTTGTAAGTGTACATGATCCCATAGGCATCATGGGCCACGATATGAGGATATTCTCCGTACATGCTGACGAATTTATCCACCCATTTCTTGTTCTTCTCTGTCTTTGGATGTTCGAACCAATACCCATGGGCTGCAGTCCAAAGTCCTTCAGGAATCTCTGACTCCGTTCCACCCTTTGTGGAAAGGGCATAGAAGGCATCCAACGCCAAGCCCGCCTCGGTCACTACGGTTCCTACTTTTTCAAAGAAGCCATAACGTTTTGCCTGTTTGAGGAAGGTGATGAAATCTCCACCCCAAAGAGAAGAGTAAACTGCATCTGGTTTAGCTTCCATGACTTTCACGATATAACTGGTGTAATCACCGGCGGCAAATTTAGGCCAAGCCTGAGTACTCATCACCTCCACATCAGGCTTCCTTTTTATAAGATTCCCAATGAATCCTCCCCAGGAATCCCAACCATAACTGTAATCAGGTCCGATGACCGTCCATTTTTTATAGGGCAATTTGGCGGCGGCGACCGCGCCAGCAGCTCCAGATTGGTAGCAGTTCGCATGGGGTCTGAAGACATACTTATTAAAAGCCTCCGTTGTGATTTGGGTGGCTGCGGCGCAGGGGATAAGAAGCATCCGTTTCAATTCTGGCAAGGTGGGAACAGCGGCCAAAGCCACACCGCTGTGGTTAAACCCATGGAGAAAATCGGCTCCCCATTCGAGGACGAGCCTTCGCGTTTTTCTTACTCCTACTTCGGGGTTGCATGCGTCATCCTCAAACTTCACCTCAACGGGTCTTTTTAGGATACCCCCTGCCTGATTCATCTCCATGGCAGCCATCATTGCCCCTTGTTGAGCGGCTTTTCCCCATGCAGCCACAACACCTGAAAGAGAATAGATTCCTCCAAACTTAATTGGTTTTGCTGCACCCCAAGCTACGCTCGGCCCTCGGGCTAAACCTCGTAGTAGTGGACCCCCAACGATTCCGGCTCCAACCGCACCGGCACCCTTCAAAAATTGACGTCGAGATACTTTTTTTGCCATAAGACACCTCCTTTTTTTTAAGGCAACATTGCGTGACATTAACTAAGAATGAAATAAAGTACCATAGATGAACTCTTTTTTCCGACTGATAAACTTTCTTATTCCACCTCCTTTAAATAATTTTACTAAATTTTGGTCATATCATAGCAAATCACTTTTTTTTGTCAATTGTTTTTCTGGGAATTTGTATTCAACTATGCTAACCATTTGAAATATTATGATAATTCAGTACTCATAAATTAACTTGAGAATGTATAAACCTATTTGTGTCTATTGTAGACAATGCCTGTGATCTTATCTTTCCTGAAATCAAAAAGGACTTTGGATGCCAATCCATTTTTCAAGGTAACAATGGGGTCATCAATGACCCTACCAATAACGGCAGCAGTAATTTCTCTCTCCCGAAAGAGGGCAATGACTGCTTCAGACTTTTCGGGAGAAACGGAGAGAACAAATCCAAAGCTCTGAAAACAGACCAACCAATCGGATAATTCAATCTCAGCAGGTTTGGGAATGGAAGTGAGGTCAATGATTGCACCCTTGCTGGAGTTTTCCATCATAATGGAAAGAGTTCCCAAGATACCTGCATTGCTCACATCCTTGGCAGCTTGAGCCAATTCCCTTTCAGCGATGAGGGGTAAGGTCTCCAGACGATGAAGCAACTCCTCTGGAGTCTTTCCAGAATTGGCATCCCAGCTCACCACAGAACGACAGCCTTTATCACCTTTGAGGTCCACTGCAAGAATGAGATCATCTCCTGCCTTGGCCAAATGACTCCTGAGCAACTTGTTGGAATAACCCAAAATGGCCACAGCTAAAGAAGGAGAACTCTCAGGCGCATCAGGATGCAGGTGGCCGCCCACCATGGGAACTCTCAGTTTTTCACAACCCTTTTTAATTCCCTCCACGACTTTAGAGCGGTGGTCTTCATCTCCGCTTGCCAGCACGTTCACCATGGCCAGAGGTCTTCCACCCATAGAATAGATGTCATTCACCGTGACCATGATCGATGCCTTCCCCGCTGCATAGGGCTCGTTGATGAGCAACCTGGTCATGATGCCATCGGCTGCTAATAACAAGAAACCCTCTTTCCAAGGGATGACGGCAGCATCGTCACCGAAATTGGGCAGTTGAAGACCTGGCTGACCATGTAAAACCAATTTATCGAAAACACCTTCAATGGGCTGCTTGCGCAACAGCCCTTCGTAAGTTCGAATTCTTTCAATGATTTGAGCCAAATTGATATTCACAAATCCCCTTTTCAATCAATGTCAAATGTCAAAATTCAAATGCCAAATGAAATCCAAAGCTCAAATGTTAAAAGCAAAACGCACCAAGATTTGAAACTTGAACTTTTGTCATTTGTCATTGTTTTGAACTTTGAACTTTGACATTTGAACTTTATATTTTATCAAGATCAGCTTCCATCATCTGATGCGGCTTGCCAAAATACTGCTTCACAGATTCCACTGCTTTCCAGCCGATCTTTGAAAAAAGGGGGATATTTTCCAACTGGATGTAGGCTGTAAATTTGGTGCAGCCCCGACTCTTGACGCATTCAATAGCCTCCCGAACTAATAATTCGCCTGCACCCGTATTTCTGAACCCTTTTCTCACTGCCAGCCTTCCACCGATCCAGTGTCCATTGTTATTCACTGGAAAAAGCCGTACCGTTCCCACTACCTGATGATTCCATTCTGCTACTAAGTGGATGCTTTTAGCATCATTCTCATCGAGATCAGAATCTGAAAAAATCTTCTGCTCCAGAACGAAGACCTCTTTTCGAATTTCAAAGGCCTTTTCCTGTTCAACCCTTGCTCTGACAGGATGACAGATCAGACTATCCGTTACCTGTTCAAATGCGTGTAAAGCCGAACAGGTTCCACAGCGAACACAGCCAGCAAGGGACTGGGAAGCAGAAAGTCCCTTCCTCTTTAATATGCAACCAACCGCTTCATAAATGCGTTTCATCTCTTCTGGGTCTGGTGGCAGGGAATCCTGCATGAGCGACCCAGGGATAGGTCTCAGGGGAACCACAAAGGGGTAGACTCCCAGATCGGCCAAATATTTGCTTCCCCAAATGATCGAATCCGTCTTTTCCCCAAGGCCAACAATCAAGAAACTACTGACCTGATTGGGGCCAAAGATCTCCACTGCCATCTTCCATGCCTTCTCGTACCTTTCAAGACCCATGGCCGCTTTGGCTGGAGCCACCTGGGACAGGATCTTAAAATCAAAACTTTCAATGTGAATCCCTACTGTATCCACCCCTGCCTCTTTCAATTCATAAAGACCATCCATGTTGGATGGTGGACAGAACTGCGCATGGATGGGAAGATCTGTGGCCTTTTTGATGGCCGCAGCACAAGGGACCAGGTGCGAGATCTCATCCCCGGGTGGTTGAACTGTTCCAGTGGTCAAAACGATGTGCTGAATGAAGTCAAGTTCTTTGGCTTTACGAGCCACTTCAGATAGCTGGTCAGGAGTTTTAACCTTTATTGTTAGATCGTTTCCATAAGAGAGCTCTATTCCGCAAAACCGGCATCTTTCACTGGAATGCCAGTAGGTACAGGTCTGAATCACAGAGGTAGCGAGGCAATCCTTCCCATGGAGCAGGGCGATTTTCGGATAAGGAATCCCTTCCTCGGTTGAATGATCATAAAATTTTGGCCTGTCTCTAAAATTGACTGGACAGACCGCCTTCTCACCCTTGAAGATCAGGAACTGGCCTCCTTCTTCTCTTAAGACATAGGGAGATGCGGAAACATATTCACTGCCGATAGGAAGACTAACCGGAACTCCCTCAATTAAAAAAGTCCCGCCTTCAGCCGGACCGGCCCCTCCTCTTCGGTGTAAGAGTTGCCCCTGAAAACGTAAACCGAAACTCTGGAGTTCGGTGATGAGCTCGCGAATCATTTACCTGTGCATCCTTGCGGCTACTTCTGCCACTCGCTTACCAAGATTTCGTGCCGTCTCCAAACCAAACGTATCCTTTTCAATCCCATCCGGATGACCACTCCATAAGGTAGCTCCATAGTGTGAGGTGGGTCGCCCCTCACTGACCACGACCATATCCTGAACAAGCATCGCGGCTTGAACTGCCTGAATCGCCAGTTCTTGCCCACCGTTTCGGACCCCTCCCACGGCAATCACACCTCCCACCTTGTCCCGGAGCAAGAATCCATTTCTTCGAAACATAACACATCGGTCCAGGAAGGCCTTACACTGTGAGGTCATGGATCCAAAATAGACAGGCGTCGCTACCACAAGTCCTGCCAACTCTGGGTCAGAGAGAACGGGGATCATCTTTGGGAAATCATCTTCTTGACTGCATTCCAAAACCTTCACGCATTTCCCGCAGGCTACGCAACCATTCATCTTCGTCTCTGAAAGTTCGATCAAGGTTGTTTCGATTCCAGGGACAGCCTCTTTTGCCGCCTGAAGACAAGTCTCTAGTGCATAAAAAGTGGATTTCCCTTTTCGAGGGCTACAAGATATCCCAACAATTTTCATCTCCACCATCCTTCCTTTCTACTTTTATCTCCTCGCTTAATACCTTCAGAACCTCTCTCCTGATCTCATTACATTCATGGCTGGTTCGATCTCTAGGTCTCGGAAGTCCAACCTCAAATATTTTAGTGAGTCGAGCCGGTCTCTTTGAAAGAACAACAATTTGATCACTTAGAAAAACAGCCTCATCGACATTGTGCGTCACGAAGAGGATCGTATCCCCCCTCCTTTCCCAGATCCTGAGTACAAATTCTTGAAGTCCATTCCTCGTCTGACTATCCAGAGAACCAAAAGGTTCATCCATTAAAACCACCTGAGGGTTCATGATCAGGGTTCGAGCAATGGCCACCCGCTGCTTCATACCTCCTGAGAGTTCTTTTGGATATCGATTTTCAAACCCGCTCAGGTTAAACATCTTGATGTATTCCATCGCCTTCGAACGCCTTTTCTCCTTATCCACTCCCTTGATCTCAGGTCCCATCTCAATATTCTGGAGTGTCGTCCTCCAGGGGAAAAGGGCGTACTCTTGAAATACCAATCCAATCGCTTCTGATCCCTGGACTAACTCCTCACCATCCAAAAGAACCTTGCCTGCAGAGGCTTTTTCCAATCCGGCAATGATTCTCAAAAGGGTTGTTTTTCCACAGCCACTTGGACCGATGATCGAGACAAAGCGGCCAGTTTCAATCCGATGCTGAAGATTTTCCAGGACATGGACGCCTTCTCCCGGCCCCTTACCCAGGAAGGTTTTACTGAGTTCTAAAAAATCCAAGCTCAAAAGGATACTCCTTTATTGCCACTTGATAGTTTTTGATTCCGTAACCCTCAAGCCAATATCAATCAATAGACCAATCACACCGATCACCAGCATCCCTGCCAGAATTTCATCTGGTCTCTGTATGTCCCTGGCGGTCATGATCATGTAGCCCAGTCCATAGCCTTCCTTGACCCCTGTGAATTCAGCTGCCACCAGAGTCATCCATCCAATGCCGATGCCAATTCGCATTCCCACAAAGATGGAAGGGACTGCTCCGGGAAGCAAAACTTTAAGAAAGATATCCTTCTCCTTTGCATGTAAAGTTCGGGCAGCCTCTATCAGGATGGGAGGAATGGATAAAACACCAGAGATCGTATTCAAGAGAATTGGGAAAAAAGCTCCCAGAAAGATAATAAAGGCTGCGGATTTTATGCCAATGCCGAACCACAAGATAGCAATGGGAATCCAAGCCAGGGGCGGAATAGGCCTAATCAATTCAAAGAGAGGACGGACCATTCTCAGAAGCCCAGTTGACCATCCCATCAAGAGCCCCAGAGGGATTGCCAGCAAGGCTGCTATCGCATAGCCCAGGGCAACCCGATAGAGGCTATAGAGCATATGATTGTGGAGAAGATTTCCGGGAGGAACTCCAACGATTAAGAGATCTTTAAAGCCCAAAATAATCTCAATGGGAGAGGGAAGTTTATAGGAAGGAATTACCTGAATAGAAGATAAACCCTGCCAGATCAAGATCAGTAACAGGGAAATAAGAAAACGTTCCTTTTTCATCTTTTGATTATTTCTTTGATGAAGTCAGGTCTCATAAACCGATCCACAAAAATCTGCACATCCTCTACCTTTATATATTTCAATTTTGTCAAAAAATCGACATATTCTTTTTCACCCTCGACACTGAGGACAGGAGTATAATTGACATTCTCCATTGCCAATCGGATGGATGCTTCATCCATCCCCGTATATTTGACACCAATTTTAATGGCCTCCTCACGATGTTGACGAATAAAATCGATTGCCTTCACATGGCCTCGCACCACGGCTTTGGCTTTTTCCATATGGTCTTCCAGAAATTTTGCATCAGCTGCCAGTACACAACAGGGATGATCTTTCCAGATGTCACGGGAGGAAGCCAGTATCCTTCCCACCCCCATGGTAACGGCTTTGGCTGGATAGGGTTCCCAGGCAATAAAAGCATCGATCTGATCGGTTCTCAGAGCTCCGATCATCTCGGGTGGCTTCAAGACCATAATCTTGACCTGATCTGGCTCGGTCTTGGATTTCAACAAGGCCCTGCGGAGAAGGGAATCCTGCACAGTAGCGTGTCCCGGAATAACAACACTCTTACCCACCAGTTCTGGAATGCTCTGAACCTTACCATCCTTTTTAACAACGATCGCCGAACCTTCTGTATTGACCTGGGCCAAGACAACCACTCTGGCCGTTTTGTTAGCCACTGCTGTGGTAGCGGGGGCAACCCCTACATAACCCATGTCCAGGGCTCCAGCAGCAAAGGCGCTCATCAATTCCGGTCCAGCCTTGAAGATACCAGCCACTTCCACCTTCACTCCCTCTTTCTCAAAGAACCCTTTTTCTAAAGCCACCCAGCAAGGGAGCTGATGAATGTCACTTTGGAGATATGCGATCCGAACAGGTTGTCCGTGTGCGATCGCAGTAGATAATAACAGATTAACTAAGAACAATAAGGCTATCTTTTTCATCCGACCTCTCCATCCTTACTTCTGCCTAACTCAGAGAACATTATGGTTATTTAATTAAGTTTGGTGAATTATAGCTGACTTCAAAACCAGTCGCAAGGATACTTTGAAATCGAATCAATCAGGGAGGGTAGAAACATGGATCAAGAACAGTATCTGGAGGGGGCTCCATTGGGGAAAATCATTCTCCAGGGAATTAAAAAACTCGTGCCCGAGATGACCTCGACCAAATTCCTTCTCCTCGTTTTCATCTGCATCGGGATGTGGCAGAAGTTCATCCATGATTCGATTGGTCTTGGGAACAGCCCTTCTTGTCATCGGAATCCGCGAGGTCCCTGTGGATGCCATCATCGGAAGACTTACAGGAGGCTTGTCAAAATAATGTTCACCACGGAGCCACTGAGATCACGGAGGAACTTTCTTATCAGGAAGAACTTGAAAAGGAAGTCGCCCGTTTGGACCTTCCCCATCTAATTGGGAGCTGCAAGGGTATTGGCTTGACACGACAGCCCAGATACAAAATCTCAATAATCAAGCCCCGCAGTTGATTTACCGCGTCGAATGGGCAGCCTTGGCAAGCACCTCAGCCGCCCATTGGTTCAGGCTTTTGCCCGATGCCCGGGCCATCACAAGCGCCTTGGTATGTGTCTCCGGCGCGATGCGAAGCATGAGTTTGCCCGACGCCGGTTTTTCCGGCTTGCGGCCCATGACCTTGCAGTCGGTAAGATAGTGGTTTATGGCGGCTGCGAAACGCTCTTTGAGAGCTGCAACTGTCTCGCCATGAAAACTGATACCGTCCTCAATTCCCAAAACCCGCCCTACAAAGATATTGTCACGCGGATCGAATTCAATACGGGCTTTGTAGCCTTTGTATGTCATCACATTCATCATGATTTAACCTCCAATTTGTCGAACCACTCCCGCAATTCTTCAACCTGATACTTTTTCGCCTCTTTGCCCGGGTGAGGGCGATGCAAATACTTACGGCTGCCTTTCAACTCAAAGACAACCCGCGATCCCTCACCTTCCCGGACTTCCCCGCCCAAGGCGCGAATCATTGTCTCGATGTCCGAGAACACGATAGTTCGGGTTGGCGTCGAGAAGATGGCTTCGAGTGTCCGGCGATGTTTTGCCTTCATCGTTCATATGATAGCATAAAATGCTATCATATACCATAGTCGGGTTTCTAAACAGACAGATGCTGTTAGGGGGGCTCCATGAAATCGAAACTCAACTCAATGCTGTTGCTTCTAATCTTCCTCCTTCTACTGATCTCGGTGGCTTGGCCGAACGATTCAAGAAGCGAGGAGTGCCCCATCTAAAATTCCGCACTCCGCATTCCGAATTCCTCAATCGAAATGCACCAGAAGATCGCCCTCCTGGAGCAACGGGTCGGAAACCTGGAGAAGAACGTCACCTTCAAACGACTAAAAGGACGACGTTCCAGACATAATGCTTTCAGTCGGTTACTGACACTGTCACTTATTCTCCAAGTGAAGCTGGCCGAGGTGGGAAAACCTAAATCGAATTGGGAGTTGTAAGGGGTATTGGGGTTGGCCGCTTTTGTCTTGGGATTCTTGGCAGGGAAATAATCCTGTCAATTTCGCGGGGAACCACCCTTTCTTCGTAGCAACAAATTTACCCAATCGTGTCTTTCTTCTGGCACTAATGATTTAGTGACCCACACTTTAACTACTTCAAGTCGTAAATCTCCTTTATATAATTCTCCTACCGATGATTCGTTGTAATACTGAAAGAAACGACCTTCACTTTCCTCGTTTCCTTCTCCTTTCTTCAAAGATACAAACATAACGCCTTGAACCTTAAGGGAAGTGGTAAGACGCCTAATAGCCTCCTTGCCTTCTTCTGATGTCAAGTGAAGGAGGGATCCACAGCACCAAATGCCGTCAAATTCTTCATTGAAATTAAGATCCTCAAAGGAAATATTTAAACAAAAAGCATGTGGGTACTCATTGCATTTCCGCACCATTTCTTTTGAAGCATCTAAAGAAATTACTGTATATCCATGTTCTATGAAGTATCGCGTGTCACGACCAACACCACATCCAGCATCCAAAATTCTGCCTCTCTTAGTCACGTAAGCTTCAAATTCCTTGTAAAGCCCTGACAGATCTAAGAATAGGGTCTTATTCAAATATTGGTCAGCATTCTTATCGTAGTATGCCAGTGTAGAATTCCCTTCTTTCTTAAGCTTCTTTGGTTGACGCCCCTGTATTGCATCATCCAAATCCTTTAAACGATACTTTAGTCTCTGAATAGCACTTCCCACTGCCCCATCCAGCGCAAGTGGAAACACTATATCTTCGAATAGTTCTGGAGGGCCACTCAGTTTCTTTTCATAAGCTAACTGTAGTATTCTGCTATGAGCGCCAAATTTCCCAAGGAGATCTTGAAGTTCTAATTTGTCAACTACGCCTGAAGAAGAAATGATTAACTTAAGAAGTTTCTTGTTAATATCCAAAATTTGCTTTAGTAAATTTTCCTCCTGAGGGGTAAATGTCTTCCCTTCCAAAAGATGGCGAAGCGTACGGAATCGCTTTCCTGTACCAGCACTCTTTTTTAGAAGTTCATCCTCAAATTTACTGTAAAGCAATTTGGATTGTGTTCTCAATTCTATAAATGGACCGTAGAATGTATTGAGTCGTTTCAAAATGTCATCACGTTCTTCTTTAGACTTAGAAAGAGATAATTGGCGTTCATTAAATGCATTTTGGCGCTTGTTTTGACTTCTCTGAAACCATAGAAGACACATATTAACAACCAGACTAAATAGGAGGGCTATAAAACCAATTGCCATAGTGCCCAGGCCAACCAGAACAGGTCCCCAGGCCTTTACTAACTCCGGATTCTGTTTTTGCATCCAATCTAATATATCTCTTATTATCGGCACGTTCCCACCTCCTTAGGAGGGCCTGCTTGGATAGAAAAGTGTTGTCGCCTAAGTGTTCCGAGAGGCGGTGCCAGGGCGATTTTCCGGCTATCGTCTACCCTAGCATGATGTCTTACCTTTTGTCATTCCTCTTTTTATTCCCCGTTGTCACCAAGTTTCTGCGCTCGCTGTAGAAAATCCTTCTTGGCCTTTGGCGGCAGTTCCTTGAATTTTTCAAGCAACCACTCAACACTTAAGGTATCCAACCGTGTTTCGACCTTCTTAGCTATGATTGTCGCACGCTTAAGATGCGCCTCTGTGACGACTGGAGGAGGCTTGCTCACTCGGTTGTGAAAACGATTGGCTTCGTCTGCCGGCATGGACGGAATACCTTCTTCCTGGGCTTCGATCGAATCAATCCATGCTGTACTGCCTTCCTTGCGACGCTTTGAAATGTCTTGGATAAATCCATCCATTGTCTCGCCAGGGGGCCAGGGTGGTTCTTCATCCCCAAAAGTAGTAGCCCATTCTTTCCGCATCTCTTCAGATAGAGTATCAAACTTCCCCCAATTCAAGTTCTCATCGGAGAGACGCGTGTAGTCCTTCTGGTAGAGCCTGAGCGCACGCCGCATGAGTTGAAGGTCTTCAAGATCTTTGGGGAGGTTCTCAAATGCACCAACCAAGGACTCCACTTCTCCGAGGATATGGTCCATATCTGCCTCGGTTCGTATTTTGGTCTGCCACAGGTCAGACGCACGTTTGAGAGTCTGGGTTTCTGTGTCCTTCAGTTTCGCCAGGAACCCCGAAAGTTGCGTGCGTGTCTCAACAATCTCAGGAACCTGGATGCGTCCCGCCATGCCCTGCAATTTCCTAGAAAAGTCGTTGCCAACCTCACGAAGGCCTCGGATCTCCGCAACTCGCACAATGCGAACGGCATCGCCATGTGTCGTCAGCCATGACTTGACATCTCGTATTAGCTGATGGGCTTCTGCCATCGTTTCTGCTTTGCGGATTACCTGAAGTGTATGCTTCTCCAATTCTTCAACCTGCGCCTCCAGCCCCAGTTTCTTGAGGTTTCCTCCTATTGTGTAGAGCATTTTGTGTTTGAAATCACCCACAGCTTCCGGGGCATCGCTTCTCGGTGTCTGTCGGGCGAGCCAATCTGGGAAGAAGAGGATGGTCGCCTGGCGACCTCTCTCGTAGTGCGGTTGAACTTCAGCAATCTGAGAGTCCGTCCAGAGCGGTTTTTCTGTGATCATTCTGTCGATGATATCTTTTAGATTCGCAGCTCCCCACGTCAACTGGCCCACATCACGACGTTCTGCCCCGTGTTCCAACTTGGACATGGCTTCGTCCTGGACATTGTCCATCTTTTGCATCGCTTCTACGGATGCCGACGCCTGTTCCCGCAGATGCACCTCTCGGTAGCCCAATAAAGGAGGGACAGGCACGCGGTTCCTCAGCTCCAAAGAGCGTTCGAGACAGCTCTTACGCGCAAGATGGCTTTCGGCCTGCTCCCATTCATCCAGAAGTGTCTCCCATACCGACGATTCCTCGCCGAGAAGAATGAGATCAACACCGTGAAGGGCCGACAAGTCAATAAACTTGCCTCGGAAAAAACCGTCCTGTACCCATTGGGAAACGGCGAGTTGCTGCCCGTCGCGTACTGCAACGAGCTTCTCCGCGCGTGGCGCAACGAAGACACTTAAGAGAAGCCCCGCTGAGGCAATATTCCCACCGTACGGAGGACGGCATAGCTGGCGGATAACATCTGCAACGGGCAACCGCCGTTCATCTGCCCCCAAAGCGTCATCCCATTTCTCGGTGATCGCACGGACGACCGGATACGCAGGTCGTCGGGAAACATCGCCGTTCTTTGTGAATATGCCCCACGTATCCTTTAACACCGTTACAGCCCTGTTCTTTGACTTCGGCGGCTTGGCAATAGCCCCAGCGTAGTCGAGCTTGCCGAGGAACAACTCCAGCGTGAGTTCCTGACAAGTGTCCGCAGCATTCCCTTTCGCCGTACTAAAACCATCAAAAGGAAAAGGTATCGGGGTCTTATATATCTTCGCGAACAACTGCGTCCCTGCTCGGCTGAGTCGGTGCACCTCCAACTCCTCTTTCAGTCCGGTAGCATAGCGCCTCTGCTTCATCATGCTTTCGACCTGCTCCCGGATCACCTTGCGCAACTTCTCTTTGTGCGCGCCGATCAGATTACCGAACCTGACACGGTCCTCTTCACTGATGGATTCCTCAAGAACAGCATACTCCGCCAACGCCTGTCCCAATGTGCCGTTCTCGTCACACAATAGCACTATCAGAATTGGCAAGGCCAGCACCCCGGATTCCCGGGCCACGGTCTTCAGGAGTTTTGTGGCGTCCGGCACAATAGTAGCCGGGTCCCGGCTTTGTTCCAAATAGGTGTATACGATCGTGCCCCGGGGCTCATCCACTGCCACAGCGCCTTTCCATCGGTCACTAGCAATCTTGATCTGCTGAGGGAGATAGTCCAGATTCGATGTCACAGCTTGATAACGCCATTCTCGGGTCGTGATCTTGTTCTCTTCTGCGAAATCGCACTCTAGGTCACTGAGGAGATCGCACCATCCGGCTGCCTTGCTGGCAAACAGCTTTGCCTTCCCGGCTTCATCATAGGAGCTCGCAACACGTTGGCGGACAAAAGACAGGAATTGAGTGCGCGGAACCGCATCACCAAGAATATCGAACGCTTTGAACGCCTCGTCCCATTCCAGGACATTGTACTCTTCCTGCAGGAGTCGGATGCCCTTGTCTGCATCACTGAGAGACAGACCCCCGAGTTCCCCCAACGCCCCGATTGCATCGTTCTTGTCTATTGCCTGGAGCCCGAGTTTCGATGCTAGGACAACAGCGCAGAGGAGGCGCTGCAATTCCGGAGACAGACGTGATCCATGCCTTGCCATCACTGATGCATAAGCGAGCGTTATGGATCCTTGCTGGCCAGTCTCCTCAGAACTGATGAGTTCCTGTTGAAGAGCATCCGACCACAAGTCAGCTGGCGACAGCGACCAATCCCCAGAGCCAGGGACTTCCGCCTTCTCGTAACGGTGAAAAACATCACCCAACAAGGCCAGCGCAGATCGCTCCTGCAAGTGCTTCCCAGCGGAAGCAAGATAGAAGAGGAACCACGTAGAATAGGGCGACAGAGGCCAGCACCCCTTGCGAACCACGGCGTGAAACTGATCGGAATCGCCCCAAAGCCTGTGATTCTTGGACTGAGGGAACCATCGGGCAAGATTCGCCATGGCGGCTTCCGAATCGCTTTTCGCCTTCTTGCCCTCAAACCACTTATCCAGGAGCTTATGCTGACGCTTCTCAATAAGGCTAGCTATCAGTGTCTCCAAGTTGATGGACAGGTAGACCCGATTGGCCGACTGGTAACGAGTTACGTACCTCAGAATCTCATTCTTATACTCCGGGGCCACTCGCTGTACGTATGCGTTCAACTCAAACTGGATAAACCCTACAAAACATGTGCTATTAGCGTTTGCCTGTATCGCCTCAAACAAGTCCTGCAAAACCCCACTGCCGGCGATCTGACTGCGAACCGTTGCGAACTCGGTATATTTTCCAAATTCGTCAAACAGCACCAGAAGGCACCGATAGGGCTTCCCTTTACCACAATACTCGCGAACCGTGACGTCAATGACATCCCGAACGGATTCCCCGGCGAGCGCCCTGATAGGCATTCCCCGTGAAGCAAAGAAGTCGTGGATCTTTGCGTACGTTCGCTCATCCTGTTGATCGAGCCCGGCTAGAAGATCCTGCGCACTGCTGACTTCACATGCCGCCACAAGCTCCTTGACGACTCCCTCATTGGACATGCGGATCAGACTTGCGGCCTGACCAAATCGGGGTCGAAGATCATCCAAAGACCTTGGGTCAAGTCCATCGGCTTTGAGAGTACGCACAATCTGTTTTGTGATCTCGGCGGTAAGGTCAAAACTCTGCATTCCGTTCAGAGCTAGAGCCAGACACGGCTGTTTTGCCTCCTGCAGCAAGACCCGGAGGTCGCCTCCTATGCCTGCATCTGCAGTCTCGATGGCGGACAGGACACCCTGAGCGATCTCTCCATCAGGAGCACTGACTAGACTCGCCAGAGTAAGCCCTAAGTGGGACTTACCAGTGCCATATCCGGCTATGGCCAGCGTAAACGGCTGATCCTCCAACCCGTAGCATCTTCGAACTACGGCGCGGGCGAGACTCGCCGTATCCATGAGAAGATGCCCATGTCCAGTTCCTACATCTTCCTGCTGGACTCCGTGGTACTTCGGGCCATGGAAAACGAATGCTTCGCTGGCCGCTTTGGTTTTGGACTCATCCGTGCCAAACCAACTTATGCTAACCGCTCCATTGAACAGGCGATCGCCTCGGAAGCGAACAACGTCATTAAGCCGTTGTGGCATGAGGTCTCCTTTTAGAGCATATCGTCATAGATTCGCCTCCAGGTCTCATCAGGCCCGGCTTTCGGAAGCAGAAGCCAGGGTTCCATGTGCCGGTCAACCTCGATCAACCCTTTGCGCTCAACGAGCTCCAATACCCGTTGCAAACTTGAAACATCCCAACCGGGAATTGTGCGCCAACCGGCCGCAGAGTCAAGATCTGTAATCGGCACCTGACGCCGTTTAGGAAAATAGTCGCCCATCAGTTGAAGCATCCACGCGCCATAGCCAATTCCAAGCTCATCTGTGATAGGTGCGGCCCGCCGCACAATCGCACCCTCCGTCTCAGACAGTACACCACACATCTTGAAAGCGGCATCGTCCTCGTATGTCCCGACCAGAGGCCCTATGAGCCCGCTTTTCTCGACGCCATAAATAACACTCAAATGCGCCTCAAGCTTTGCCCTGGAAAAATTCATTCCGAGGGCCTGTGTCCCGGCAAAGAAGGTGTGGTACCACACGTCGGCTCCGGTGACGGAACCGCATAGGTTGAAGTGTGCTATCCACTGGGTGACACTGGCCTTCAGGTAGGGATCTTCCAACAGCACGATCCGACCAAGAGATGTCAGATCCGGCTTCTTGATTGAAGACCGTTCCTGCCCTGTCAGTCGTATCAGACCCATGCCCCGGCAGTAGTCCAGAATCGCCGGGACCTTGCCGCTCGATGTGCCCGTCGGAATACCCGTGGCAGCGGCAATCGTCTGATAGTCACCTTCCTCGCCGGAAGCCGCATATCGCAACATGGCGTTGATGTACTGGCGTTCAGGCTTAAACGTCTTATGGAAGTTCCGCGGCAAGCGACTATGTTCTACAGCGTCAGGCATTGAACCCGCGGTCCTCTAGTGATGTTATCCTAATGCGTTGCGCTTGAAAGACCAGTCTTCCTGTCGCCTCGTTCAAGCTTCGTCCTAAGGACCAGCATTCACCCTTTTGAAGTGAAGCCAGTCGGGTTGCCCAGTCCTGCACGCTGACATTGCTGATGGCGTAATGAAGAAGTTGAGCGTGTTCACGCATCTCATTTTCAGTGGGCTTGAAAAACAGCTTGTGCTCGGCTTGGAAGAGACGACTGACGCGGGCATCGTTAACGCCGCCAACCCCCTTGACCGTTTGCGTCGCGACCATCAGGGCAAGTCCGTGTCTGCGGCCTTCTGTGAGATACTTGCCGACCGGCGCATCGGAGCCAAGATCCAGGTTTTGCACCTCGTCGAGCACAACGACCCTAGGCGTCTCCTTGTTGCCCGACCCGCTAACGAACCCATACAAATCCCAAAGTACGAACTCAATCACCGCCCGGGCCGAAGCTTTGTCAATCCGATGAAACTGGAAGATGTGGCTGCGACAGTTAATGTCGCCAAACAAAGCTTGCCAACCAATTTCCTGTTTTTCGGAGGCAAAGGGATTCCCTTGGATGAACGGCTTGAGTTTGCTCATAGTCGTTCTTACAGTGCCGGACGCATGGAGATTGTCGCCGATGTAGTTCTGAAGAACGGCCAGGAGTTCGGCGAGAGTGAACGCTGTTGCGTCACGTTCAAGCCCATCGGTGACAGCATCGGTCAGCGTCGAGAATTGCTGGTCACCGAGATCGTACACACTCTTGAAGATTGCGGCGACCCGCTTGGCGACGTCGTAATGTTTGTCGGCGAAGGCCAAACCGTCTTGGTAGGTCACCTGCACCTTGAACGGATTGATCGGCAAAGGGTCGTTGTAGATGTAGTGCTGCTCGGGTTTGAGATTCTCCACAGTTGCTTTTTCCAACTTGTCGTTAGTGAAACCATCCGTGTAGTCAAGGATAAGCGAATTCTGCCCCTTTCGTCCCATTTCGCAAAGCAAGCATTGAATGGCATAAGTCTTGCCCATGCCGGACGAGCCAAAGATCAGCATGTGGCGGTTGGCTAGTTCAGGATTTCCGAACTCCCAATATACCGGCTTGTCGCCACTGACTGTCCTTCCCAACAGGATGCGGTCCGGGATTGGCAGAGCTTCGACAGCTCTCGGCTTTGCATGTACATCGCCATCAGCGACTGCAGGGTGGGGCACTGCATCAAGAGTCGGCGCGGGGGCGACAAAGGCGAGTTCCGACTCTTGTTCCGCGACAACGGGTTCGCTTGGTTGCGTTTCGGGCTTCGTTTCCAGCAAATCAATACCCGCTGCGTCATCCTCGCCTTCCTCACGGTCCTGCTGTTCTTCCCATAACGGCGCATCTTCGTCGTCATCATCACCGGGTGGCAGTTCAATGTCATCCAGGCCATCGCAAACATTACTGGCTTCTTTTCGGGCCAGTTCTTTCCATTCACTCCACGTCACGGGGAAGCCAGCCCCCTCCAACGCTAACTTGCGCACGAATTCACGGCCCATAACATAGATGTCAGCGGTCACGTCGCCCGTTTCGCCGACTGCCCAGCGACCGATGCGGATAGCGTCCGCTGCGTCACTGTCGCTCCAGAAGGCGAATACCGCCGCTGCCCAGGCGATCTCGTAATCGCCTTCGGCCAGCCGCTCCAGGGCGGAAAGCACGTCCGCCTGTTGGTGGCTTTCGATTTCAGCCTTACTCGCTATCAACCGATGAAGCTGCAACCACCAGTAGCGCTGATCAGGACGGTTGTTCTCATCCAACACCGCATCATTTTGGCTGCGTGGGGTGAAAGCAGGGACCAATACGCGCAATCCGTTGTTGATCTGTGCCCGGGCTTTGAGCAAGTGCTCTTCCGATTGCTGCGCCAGCTTACATTCGATCAAACGGATTTCCAGGCAGACGCGTTTATTGTCGTCCAGCCATGCCGTCAGCCACATCAAATCCGGACGACGCTCATCATCCGCTAAGTCGAACCAATGGCGATATGCGTCTAGTGAGACCAAATGGTCGCACAGCACAGTGCGTTTTTCCCGCAGTATCTTGCGGGTCAGCGAGTAGGCCATAAAATCGCGGATGTAGTGACCAACTCCAGTCGCGCGCACCAGCGACAGGCCGGTAAGCTCGTGGGCCTCATGCAAAATACTCTTCGCCACCGCCTGGCAGTCGGCTGCACTCCAGTCATGCGCGGCATACACTTCTTGAATGGATGCGGCCAAACGTACGTGAACGTCGGCCAACGAGAACTGTTCGGTCGAAATAGTGTAGTTGGCCTCGCCATGGGAACCGACGCCAGAGCCGAAGCCAATGATCTCCCGCTCACGCGCCTGTCCTCCGGCGGGAATTTTTATCAGGCGCTCGTCCATGTTCGGATCAATGCAAATTACCCATTCTGCCTTGGCATGGAGGGCGTCGATGACACCGCGCCACGGCGCAAAATCGCCCAAGCCGAGGACGACGAATTCTTTGCCCGGCTGTACTCCTTGGTTTTTGAGTCTGTGCATTACTTGCGTATGCAACTTGCCCAGGGTGAACTGGAGGTTGCTCATCACCCGCGACCGTTTAAAGCTGTCCACAGGATGACGTACCGCGCAACAAGACTTTTCCAAGATCGGAAATCTCAGTGTCCGTGTGGTGATGTCGAATGGCGCAACTTCCGCAAACTTGTTGCCGCCCTGACCGGCGCCTATGAAATCGTATAACACCGCGATGTCGGCCTCCAGGCTGTCTTTGATCAGCCGCTGGAAGGAACCAAGCTGACGGGTTTCGATAATCCGATGCGCCACAGCGAAACGGCAGCGTCGGTAAGCCTGAAACTTACCCTCGGTTTCCGCTGCCTCCCACCGTTCCCGCCATTGCTCGATCCAACGTGCCACATCCACATCATCGCCCGATTCGGTGAAGATGGTCACACCGATGGCGTAAGGCTTGCGTCGCTCCGGCAAAAGAACGTAATAACGGCGGTCCTTCTCGTCGGCCAGTTTATTGAGATACTGGTGCACGGCAGCAATGACCGGTTGAATGTCCTGGTTACGGAACACCGCCAAAGTCAGGCCGTCGCGGGCGTGCGGATGTAGCCGGAAATAATCCGTTATCAGGCGAAAGAGCAGCTTTGATTCCCGACTTTCGCGGAACATTTCGGCGTCCGTCACCTCTTCATCGTCGTTGGAATTGTCATAACGCAAGAGAAGGCGAGTAGAAAGTGTTGCTTCGCTGTCTTCCGGCGAACCGATGCGATGAATCAGCTCCTGGCCGCGGACATTCGTGTCCAAGTTCTGGTCTTCGTTGTACAGCAACCCAGCAACAGGCGATTGGATGGATGCCAGGTCAACGTAGCCAATCCAGATTTTCTCCGCGAACGCCTTGCGCCTTTCCTCGCGGCGCCGTTCTGTAGCCGTGGCAGCATTGAAGCAAGAGAATAAGAAAATCACCTGCGCCTCCAGCATTTCCAGAACTGCCGGATGCAGCACCGTGGCCACGCCAGAGCGTTCAAACGGTTCCGTACCCCAAGCCACACCGAACTCCGCGCCGCGCCGTTGCACCACTAAGAAGCCACGCATCAACATCGCCACCATTTGTGATTCTGGAGTGTCGGCAGCCTGGACAACGGATTCACAGGCAGCGGCATAGGCCTGACGCAACTGTGTCCATTCGTCACCAAACAACGCTGCATGCAAGCCACGTTCGTAGGCTGCGGAAATGAAACGAGTGTACTTATCGGCCAATAGTTTCAGGTGCGGCAGCAATATGTCAGCACTTGCCAACCATTCCCGCCCCAGCAGGTTTGTCCACTTGTCATCGTCCGGATGTGCGTCACGGATGCAATGCAGCATGACACGGCGCATCTCTTCATCGTCCGTAGCACGCAGCAGTTCTTCATAGTACGGCAGGTGGAACACGGGTAGTTTCCAAATGCCTGTATCTGCGTCCAGAGCATCTTTGGCCCAGTACAACAGAGCTTCAGCCAGCCGGTAAGACTGGATTTCCGGCAATCGCCAGGCGAACTTACGGCGGTATGGCTCTCCGTCAGCGTCATACATCAGATAAACAGAGAACTCCAATTGCGGTTCCGCCGTCTTGCTATACACGCATGCAACATCCTCATCGGTCAGTTTGCACGCCACGGGCACACTTTCCCCATCAGCGCCTGGCACCTCTACGCGCGCGGCGATTAACTCGTCTACGCCCCCTATCAGGCGCATCAAGTATTGTCGCGCCAGGTCGGTGCGATCAATTGTTGCATCAACGTTGTCCGTCGCACTTTCGTAATCGTGTTTGAAACGGTCACACGCGATTTCAATGCGTTGCACTCCAGCGTTAGCAAAGCGTTTGTCACGGCCAAAATTGCGGAACGCCTGCCACACGGCATGCAGAACCATCTCCACCGGGCTGCCGGAAAGTTTGTGCAGGCTTTCCGGGGGCTCCTTTTTGTCTCCCTTTTTCCGGAACTTCAACACTTTGTCCATGATCGTAACGAAGTCACATTGGCGCAACCTGTCCCGATCTGAACGATTTTCTGTCTGTACATAGTTCTTCAACCCTTTGAGGAATTCCTCTCCAGTCGGATACGGACCACGTACATCCTCGTCGTCGAGAGGCAACCCAGTGTCTTCGCCCATGTCAAGGGCCTCGAGTATCTTATCGATGGTTTTAGTTGCCTTGTCCCGCTCCTTACTGTCGAGAAACAGGCTATATGCGAAGAAAGCATTCGCTTTTTCGATATACGGAGCCAATGTGACCCGTTTTCGTCCCAGTGGGAAACCAGTGAACTTGGGAAGTTGGAAGGTATTGTACTTTCCAAGCATGATTTGTAGCACTTCCCGGACAGTGCTCGCCGCGTTCAGATCCAGCGCCGCCAACCACGTGCTGATTTGTAAAAGATCCGCTCGTCCCTGCTCCAATAGCGGCTTCATCAAACGATCGAATTCTCTTAATTCGGCGGGCTGCACGCCAATAATACCAACGCTCTGCAACTTTGCCCTTGCCCAGGATTGGAAACTGCTTCTCATTTCTGCCTGCCAGACGGTTTCCAGGTCACACCGGTGGAAATCTGCCAGGCTGCCGGCATCTGTCACGCGGTCAGCGCCGCAAAGAACAACCAAGCCAAGTTTCCCATGCACGGGGGGTAGGTTGCTGCGGTAGTAGGTCAGGTTGCCACGGTCGTCCAGCCAATCGTGGTTTCTTGCCTTGGCCAAACCCGCCACTGACCAATCATTGGTCATGACTTGAGCGATTTTCAGGGTCAGATCCAGCTTGGTGTCGGCGGCGCACTTGTTGGCGACTGTTTCCGCCAGATCCAGAGTCGCGCCTTCCGATAGAGCAGGCACCATCACCAGTAGCCTTCTGGCGTCAGCGCCACCTGCTTGCCGCTTTGTTTTTTCTATTTTTTGCTCGAGATAATTCCACGCGGAGTCGGCAAAATAGCTCATGATTTTGATCTCCCAATCACTTCCGATTCGTTGCCTGCCGGGTTCTCGACGAGGGCACACGAATCAGAGAGATGAATCAACAGACCCGCGGCCTCAAGCATATCCTGAAGCCATGCATCGCAGTGACTGCCGAGATGGATGTCGTCCACACCGTCGGCCCAAGAGCTCGCCCGGGTGAACCCCATGGCGTCAAACACCAAACCGTGCCGCACCTCCACAAGTTCCTTGAAGCGGTCGTAGGTTAGGCGCCCACCAATCGGCACGGTGGTCACCACTAAGAGGCGCAACAACTGTTCATTTAGGGTAAATCGCACTCCGGCCCCACGCCGAGGCACAAGCAAACCGATACGTTTTGCCGTGCTGATGAACAACTTGCCACCGTAACGCGTATCGGCCTCCTTAAGGATCTTGACCCTCTCCTCCTCATTTTCGGGTAGTTCGACATCATCGCCACGAATGGCCCGGTAGACAAGCTTCTCCGTAGCTTTGACAGTATGTTGGGAAATACGCTTGACGGCCAACCGTTTTTCATCCGGTGCGGATATCCCCAGGCGGTATCCAGGCCATGATGTTTGTCGCTCGGGCGGACAGTGACGGGCGCTTTGCGCCGCAAGGCTGCGCAACACCTGCATGGCACATGCGGTTTCGAGCAATTGCAGCCGTTCGATTACATCCAAATCAGACATACACAAGCGCAACAGATCTACAGCGAAAAGATATCCTTCCCGCCAACTGTCTGCCGGACACCAGCCGGCATCAACAAACCGCGGCTCATTATTCCGAATGTCCGTAGCGTTCCGGGTATCGGACTCAACGCCCGTGTCAATGAACTCGGAGATGTCCGTCACCATCTGCGGACAATGCGTCAGCAACCGTCCAAGTTCGCGTTGCAGTGCGGCATGCAACCACGCTGGTTCGTGTTCCTGCGGTTCGATCCGCACCCCACTTTCTTCTACCCATCGCCGTACCGCTTCCGGCGTTTGGCGCAAAGCATTACAAAGTTGCAGGTACAACACCTCGCCCCCACGGGCGAGAAAATCATGTTTGTCCATGGAAAAATAATGGTTTTGGGAGTTCCTGATCGAATCATCCCAATCAGCAGGAGGATTCCTTCGCGCGGCTGTCTCATTCCAAATGGTTTCCCCGGCCAGAAAACCAGGGCACACGGGCAGGAAACTTTGGGCGCACCAGGTACGGCCAGAGCCTGCCCCCTGGAAACCGAGGAAAAGCTTTTCCAGTGTTCGCAGCACATCGTTCTCGGCGCCGCTTTCCGTCACCCGAATCTTGGCCTTCAGCCGCTCTATCAATACCTTGTATTGTTGGCGGTGTGTCTCGTGACGCGAATCCAACCGTGAGGCCCCCATAAAGGCGAACAGTTTCAGATTGAGGCGCGCCTTCGGGGCATATTGAAGTCTCCCCATGTCCGGCCAGTCTGTCAGCGTCTCCACCGCCGGCAGCGGGCTGGCAAAAGCATTGCCGTGGCCCGCGACCCGTTTGGAGGAAACCATCACCAACAGGAATTCGATGAGCAATTCCGTTGGCGACTGATCGTTAAGAATGCGGTTTCCAAACAACTGGATGGCCGGGTTTTTGGGACGGGGGACACCGCCGGGGAAAGAGTCACAAGACATCGTTCACCTCCAGTACTCCGTCACGGACCGTGTATTGCTGGCGGCGGAACGTATGGTCAGTTTTCAGACGCACCAGCATGATGTCGGAGCGGGTCTCTCTGGCGCGTTGTTGCACCTTCGTCTTGAAGCGTTCCAGCCGCTCCACATAAGCAGCCTGCAGGATTTCGCCGACTTCGCCAAAATGCCGCATGACCACGTAGTCCAAGAACGGTAAAGTCAATACCAGGTTTGCGCCGTGGATGCGGCCGCGCCCCTGCAATTCCAAATCGATGCGCCCGCCCCCAGCAGCGTCCTGACGCCGGATCAACTCGAGGGCCGTCTCGTTTCTCCAATCGATCTGAGCCAGTACCACTTGTGCGCTCTGCCGAATTTCGCTCCTGCCGCGGCTCAGGGTGATGTAGAGCCGGCGATCATGCCCCGTAGCGCGTTCGGGCAGGCGGACACCGGTAAAGTGCTCCTGCAAGACGTGATAGATGCGATGCTCCAGCACGTTCCTTTCCGTCATTTCCAGCCGCGCCCCCGGTTTCTGCCATTCCTGCCAGCGCAGGATGGTTGGCGAGTTGAGGAACTGAACCAGGTACGATGGCTCCTCCTTCGGGAAATCATAAAGGAAGTAGAGCATGCGGCGGACCTGTTCCCGCGCCTGGTCCGGGGTCAAACCGGGTTTGTTGTCATTGCCCGGTCCCGACCCGTGTTCCTGAAGTAGATCGAACTCCGCATCGCAATCCTCCACACCCAGTCGGAAATTTCGGGCCCGCAATTTGAGCCAAAGCTTCCGTTCCCATATGGGGCATGGACGCTCGCCAAAACCTTGTTTGCGGATTTCCGAGACCGCCCGCATCTGCAGCGCCGCTGGATGGTCCTCCTTGCCATTGTCGCCGAAGAAGCGGTTGAAAAACATGAATTCCGCTTTCAGCGGAGTCTGATGCTTTTCCCGCATTTCAGCAATGTCGCTCTCCTCCAGCCCGGAAGTCACCAGATAGGCGAGATGCTCAGTTATCTGTCGCAATGTCAGTCGTGTTCCGTATTCGTACATGCGTCGGTAGGCGAGGGAAATACGGTCGAAGATCGTGTCTCGGCGGTTGTTGATCAAATCCACGTTCAGTAGGATCGGACAGTTGCCGCGGCAGACAAAATCATAGCACTTTGTCCAGCGTTCAGGCGCGGTCATGCGAGCAAATATTTTAAGAGCGAGTTCCAGGTTGTCCATGCGCGCCAGGTTGACAACCAGAAAGCGGGCGCCGCCTAGAACCAGATCCGATTCACCGCGTTCGGCCCCAATCGCACACAGCACATCGCTTTCCAGTTGCACCTCGGAAGTACTGAAGATGGCTGCCTGGTTGCGCAGCAGGTCAAGCAGCGTTCCGGTGTTGGATACCAGCAGAAAGCGGCGCTCGTTTCTTAGTAGCTCCCGCACCAAAGCTGGATCTTCTTCCTTGCGGCGTTCGCTTAGGTCCTTCATGATGGTGATATCGGCCCCGGGCAGATCCTCCCGCGGCGCAAACTGCTGCTTCAAAGGCTGCTCGGCAGGGATCCCCATCATTTGTTTGTAAACTTCCAATGCCATGGTGGACTTCCCATCGCCTGCATGACCTGTGAGAATGATATGTCATCCTCCAGGAGTCCGGAGTTGTGCGAGAATGGCTTGCGCCAACGGATGTGGAACAAGCACTCAACAACTTCATAGCCTGGCAACACAAAATCCCTTGGCCTTTCGGTGTTCTGCCGCCCGGACATGTACTCTGCAAAACCATCTACTTGGGAAGACTTGAACGCCGCTTTCTTGGTTTTCCGCTCGTTGCGAAGGTACTCAATGAAAGGTTCAATGGTTGGGAACTTGGTTGAAGTGATAGTTACGCTGACCGTAAAGAAGAGGCTGTGATCGAGAAGATATTAATTTTGAATAGCAGTTTTATATCCAATATTTCGCCTTGTGGGGAATAACAAAGCGAACACCGCCACGAGGATCAGGAACATCTCCGCGATAGCGTGGGATGACATGCATGTGAAGCTGCCCAACTGTCTGTCCGGCCGCTTGACCATCGTTCAGGCCAACATTGAAAGCATCAGGCGCCGGCTTAAGTGTGCTTTGAAGGTGAGAAATGCACCAGTCAATCCATTGCACAAGTCGAAGCTTTTCATCAGATGTTAAGTCACGAAAACGCAAAACGATACGTTTTACAATAATAAGTGTGTGACCCGGTGACACCGGAAACTTATCGCGGGCGATGATGAACATTTCATCCTCAGCCAATATACGCTCTTCCTCAATTGCTTCGAACGGTTTCATTATGCCGCCTCAATTACGATATTGCCATTCAGATTGAAACCCTTGGTTTAATGCTATCTGTGCTTGTGGTACTAAGACTTCTCGATACTTTGCTACGAAGCCATTCTCACCCAAAGAAAGCAAATCATCAGCATCCATTTTGAAGCAATTTATATAATCTTCCAGCAGTCTGGGTTGTTTTTTTGTAATCTCAATGGCTCCAAAGTGAAGTCGCGCTAACCGCGGGACGTATATGTTGAGGTCTGGCACTGCATCACCCTTCTTGGAGTTAGTCGTTGGGTCTACAGGCGCGAGATTCCACAGTAAATCATGGGCAGTAAAACTCCAAGGAAGGAAATGGTCAATCGCGAAGTGAGAATCGAGGGCTTGTTCGGTGTAAATGTCACGGAAGCTATGCGCTTGACCACGCTTTTCATACTGTTCACGGACGTGTCGCCAAAACCTACGAGCCGTGGTAAGTTGTCGTTTGACGGGTGCACGAAGTTTGTTCATGACTCCCGGCACATTTGGATTTCTTGTCTGCAAATAAACTGATAGATGAAACTCCGTAAAAGCCTGCACTACTGCCATATTTTCCACGAAAAATGCTCGCCATGATTCATTTATCTCTATAAAACCGTTTCGGAACCAGTATGGGCAGGCTTGTGCAGTGCGCTGACTCTGCAGTGCAAGATCTATGATTAGAATATTACGACTGCAATCCTTTTCGCCGCGCAGTTTATCTGCAAACCAAGGGGATAGGAAGCGAGTTGGCACGTATTGTTTAAAATGTTGGAGGTGTAATTTTGCTTTGTCTGAGTTTACAAGAAATTGACGAATGGCATCCGACGCTGCATTCGCTGGCAGTTTCGACAATAGCTGAAGCTCCCGAATCACGTCCTGTAGTTTATCCTGTCGCCCAAGAGAGAGCCGATAAAGACATACTGGATGCCAGGCTGCAACCGCCATCTCTGCGAAAATATCAGCTAAAGCAATTGTACGCGCCTGTGTCCGGCGAAGTAATGACAATATAGCCAGCAACCATAAAAGTTTATAGGAGTTGGTCGTGTCATTAAAGACTTGGCCAAGATAGAACGTTTTCTCTGGATAGCGCCCTGCAATGCCGCTAAGTGGTGAAAATTGATTCGATGATCTGTAATCATTCATAACATTTTCCATCAATTCTGTGGAGACGGGAGGAAGTTTCTGCTCTGTTCAAGAAGATCATCGAATCCGATGTCTGGCGTGATTCGCTTTATCGGCTTCCCAAGATATACCTCATGCTTCTCTAAATACTGGTATGTTTCTACAATTTCCTTTTCGCTATCGCAAAAAACATATTCCAAGTTCTGCACGCGCTCACGCATGTACAGGGCAAGCTTGATAGTATCACCCAGGGCTTTGGCTAGATCCGGAAACCGATCAACATCACTGTCCATCCAGCTGGCCGGGGGACGATTCACAACTAACGCGAGCACGGAACCAATCCCCGGCTCGTCATAACCAGATTGGACAACTCGTCTGAGGAACTGTAACAGCACCGGGTAGCTCTCCCTCGATTCCAGTTTCGCGGCAATATCGCGCAGTCGCTGCCATCCTGCGGCTGTTGGATCACAACCGCAAGCCCGGAGCAGTATTCCCTTGGCTTCGGAATGGGTTGCCGTAGCAACGGCGGACCATTCTTTAAGAGCCTTGTTCAAAGCGTTAAAGAATGCTTCCACCTCTGACTTCTCAGGCTTGCTTCCCGGGAATGGCGAAAATCCCAGCGCAACAGGCAGATCAACATACAGAAACCTATCAGGAGATTTAGCCTTCTCAAACGCATCCCTCAATCGGATCGTCGCTTCTGCCAGCCGTTTCGTGCGCCATGAGAAATCGGGGAGTTGTTTCACCGTCCGAAACAGCGCTCTGACAATCGGTACGGTTGCAGGCTTGGTACCCAAGCCTTTCGCCAAGCGTTCAAGTACAGCCGCTCGGGTTCCGACGATGCGGCTTCCGGCGACCCCAAAAAGCTCGGGACGGCGCATCATCACTTCAAAGTCAGCAATCCCCGGCTCAGGGATGAATGTACCTTCGCGATAGAGAGTTGTTTCATCGGGGTACACCATCATGAAAGCGCAGAGAATCACAGGGTGAATCCCATCCATGACCCCATAGGGTGTTTCGGAGAGGGATCTGAAAACTGCATCCAAAGGCTGAGGTTCGGGCTGAGTTCGAAAGATCATGTCACTCAGGTGCTGCCATGCCGGCCAAAGAGAGTTCTTTTCAGAAGGAGGCGCGAATGACCAAACCCCAGGGGCCCTCTCACTATGAAGCCCAGTGGCCCTGAGCACGGACTCGTACATACTGCGCTCTGGAGGAAACCCTTCTATTCCAAGGCTGGGCTTCTCAGCAAGTGTCAACATCCGTTCGACAAGATTTCGGCGGGCAGCCGCTCCTGCAGAAGAAAGAATTCTGCGTGCAATGAGTTCATTGCGGATTCGTGGAGTCTTTCGGTATAGCCTGTCACATACATCGGAAAGAAGATGAGAAATACCTACACGCGAGCGCACTGGCTGTGGCTTTCCATTCCAGTACCAAAGGCACTCGCTTCCCAAAGGTTCCTTTCTCGGATCCAACAACGTATTCAGATTCCGACGAAGGAAATGCTCCGCTTCCGCTATGCGTATAGCGACCTCCCGGCGAGCCACCCTGTCGTCACGCAGTTCCGGTGTATTATCCCATGCCCATCGTAGAGCAGCAAGTTCAGTAACTGCTGCCTGGATTTCCCCGATCTGCTGGGGAATAGCGATCACAAGATTGAGCTGGCCATGCTCTCTTGATTCCGCACGTTCACGGAATGCCAAGAGTTGTGTATTGGAGGAAGAAAGGCAAACCAGGATCTGACCGGCCGCTCCCGGTATGGGGACTTTGTGCTCGGTGATCTGCGTTGGGTCATCAAGATAAGTTAGGGCGAAGTACCGCAGCGCCCCGACTTCGAAACTGTGCCGACGTGCAACCAACGGCCTTGGTTCCAGATACCGCTGTATGCTTGCAGCCAGGCTGATACTACCACGAACTTTCCGCTCGCCCTCTGCAACCCGTTCGTCTATATCGACATCGCTGCCTTCCCAAATTCGATAGGTATTGTTGTAACGACGATGTGTGAGGATGGACCGTTCCTGGAGATACTTGAGCCCCTCACGGACCTTCGCGGGCGGTTTGCCATTGTCCGCCAAGGATAGAGAGATCATTGACTCCTGAGCACTGAGGTGGCAGAAATCCCCAAGCGCCCCCAAGACTCCAATCGTTTTCACAAGTTGAACATGTATCTCAGAGAGGTTTTCTTTTCTCTCCAGGACATCGGCAGCTTCCAGCCAGCGGCGGGCTTGGGGTTGCCGGAATAACCCCGCTCCGAAATTGACCGTGAAGTAGTCAAACAGGTGATGCAAACGTAGAAATGTTGGTGTGTGGCTTACCATGGCATGCGTTCGGAGGAATTCCTGAAATCCGCCCGGCTCAAGGCTACTCAAGTATGAAAACAGTGAGCGCTCGTTCTGAGCGAAGCGCCTGAAAACAAAAGGCAGCGCTACCAACGTGCCGGGGTGTAGAGGGTATGAGCGCACACAGACTTCTTCAAATTCCTCCTTTTCCATCCCCGGCGGACACACACCGCACCGGGCACTTTCTTTGGAAATCTGTCTGACCTGCCGATGCAGACCGGATGGCAACCCGCTAGGTGTCCACTTGATTGCACTTGCGATCATCCGAATGACCTGGTCAGGTGGTTCCAGAAAGGCAATATCCTCGAACCGGCCGTGAATCTTCGCCCATTCCTTGCGTGTCAGGCTGTCAAGATGTTGTCCATATTCCTCAAACGACTGGTGGAGGAACCCCAACAGAAGAATAGGAAATCTGCCTCTACGGCTGGCTTGCTCCGCGATTTCTTGGAGGACAAAAACATCACCCTTCTGGGGAGTGCGGGCAGCGAATTCGAATAGCTTTCCGAGCTCATCGATTAATAACAGGAGCCCAGAGTATCCGGCTCGTTCAGCGGTAGCAGCAAGTGAGGTCACAAGGGATGCGATTCTGCGGCTGTCCATCCCGTGTCCCTTCCGTGCATCTTTCAGAAGGGATTCAACGTCTCCCGCTAACGTCCTAGTGTGTGCCTTTTTGAGAAGGGAAAGACCTGACTGGATTCCTTCCAGTAAACACACTGTAGCTGGCGCCCGACGGGCGGTAAAGAGTACTGGAAGCATCCCATTGCTTCCTTTCGACTCACGACCTTTGGTAACCAATCCTTTGGCGAGAGCAGGGTCCGCCTGCTTAAGTTGTTTCCAAGCAGCGATTCCCTCTGCGCCGTGTTGACACAGAAGTCTGGTGAGAAACACGGCAAAGGCAGATTTTCCGACGCCGTAGGGTCCCGTTACTGTCCAGGCGCGGTACGTGGACTCTGTGCTTAACCCTTCCGATATCCTACCAAGAATATGACGAGCGGTAGGAGTGACGATGTAGTCCCCGTTCTGTCCACCTGCCTCGTAATCTTTTTCAAGGTTGACAGATCGAAGGAAACGCCTTCGGATCTCAATACACTCTGATAATGTACGTTCCGCGACGGTCACTTTCGTACCTCCATCGCGTAGTAGATGTCGAGCAGTTTGATTGGTTCCAGATCCTTTCTTCGGTAGATTTGCTTCAGGCCTGCTGTTTCATCGAGCGCGATTCTCCCCCGCGTAGTTTTCTCAAGATCCTCGATGTACTCGATCAGGCTGTTTTCATCCAACTTGAACACCTGTCCCGGGCTCCCAGTCCCGTACAAACACTCCTGCACGCTCATGGTGTTTCGCCCCGTACGAGCGGCGTCAAAGTACTGAGCAAACGCGTACCCGAAGACAGCAGCCGGCAGGGATGGCTTGGCTCCGATCGCGAATCGGTACAGTTCGCCGTCCGGCGACAAATCGATGAGATTTAATTCCTGCAATGGGCAGTCAAACGTTTCTTCTGCGACTGCTTGCTTGGCCGCGGTCTTCGCTGGAGTGTAAGTCCGAAGGAAACAGTCAACATCTCTTGCCAAGGATCCTTCTTTCACATCCACTGACTGCTTTTCGGCAAAAGCAATCAAGTAGTCAATGAGTTCGTGCTTTGTGAAATCACGGCGTTGAAAAAGAGAGAATGCGACTTGCCAACTTGTTCCGATTCTCGGATTTGACACCACCAGCCAGTGGATAAGCCAAAGCGACGCATCATCCTCAAGGAAAGGATCCCATCCTCCGTCCTGGAGAAGCTTGTTGGCGATTATGGATACGCGAAGCACTCTCCCGTTGTTTCGCTTCACCTCCGGGTCCTCTTCCACCATCTGGGTCACTAAGCACCAATGCCGGATGCTCTCTACCATGTTCTTCCCGACGCCCAGTCGCACCAACGCATCCTCTTCCGAGAACACCGTCGGACACTCCGCAACCTCTCGGACGCCTTTCTCCAGCTATCCATACCGGAAAGCGAACGTTTGGTGCCCAGAGAACTTAAACTTCTTTGCCGCGCTCATCGATTTCTACGCTCCTCGAACGTTGACTTCCGTCACTAGATCTTCCAGTAGAGCTTCCCCTTCCTCAGGGTCTCTCCCAATAGCTTTAGCGTAACGTTTCCCAAGGTCTATCCTTTTCCTCTTTGGAACCTCGTCAAGGATGAAGAGAAGCAGTTCTCTGGCCAGCGCTTTGCCTTGGTTGTCCATTCGCTTCTTGGTCTTGTCCCAAAGAATGCCAGCGTATGGCAGGTCAGCAAGTTCCTGTGGCAGAGTGCCTGCAATCTTGACACATTCCTTGAGCTTGCGAGTCTCTGACAGCTTCGCGATGACTTCTGTCATCATCGTCAGCCCAATAGGTCGAAACATCACGTTTCCTCCGAATTGTCCCCTGTATTTTTGAACGACTTTGGAAGTGTCATTAGCTTCGAAGAATTCCCCCAAAGGCAAAAACTCGTCGCGGAGTAACTTAAAGAAACGAGAACCAAATTGGTAGTAATCATCGAGCTGATCATCAGTTGGACGATAAAATTTAAGGTCGGTCAGATCACAGCGTTTTTTAATACGGCTAAAAAGAATGCCTAAGACATCGTAGAGATTGCCTATTGTTGTTAAGTGTTTGAGATCACTCACAGGAAGATTGTTAGTCGGCACGAACGCCAGTCTATCCCTTGTGAAAAAAGAGTGAGCTTCAACAAACCGCCTTGCAATAATAGCCATAACGTCATCTTCATCCAAAGCGATAATTTCGCCTCTTGAGACCGGCCGAGCCGTTTTGTTCAAAGTCGTAAAAAGCCGTCGAGTTCGCTCAATGCCTTTACCAGTATTCTGGTGCGCGACTAAGAGAACCGACGCCTCCTCCTCTCCGATGCCACCGTCATTCTGAACTGCCGTTTTTATACCGGCCAGACGATGCTGACCATCAACTGCGAAAAGTTGCTCTTCTCCTGTAAAAAGAAGAAGGCCAAAGCTATTCAATGCCTGTTCAGGTATTTTTTCAATTGACACACCAGGTAAGTTCGACGAGAAGTCTCCTATATCATGCCAAGATGGATTGCCACCGTACACTGCTATAACAAGGGAGCTGAAGAATCTCTGCTCTTGAGTGTTAAGGTATGTCGCAATTTCTTCGGCTCGCCCCTCCTCAAGCTCGCGCTGGATCATATCCGAGAGATTCTTGCTCTTATGGAGCACCTTGGCGTAGTCTACCCGAGACGCTATCTCTCGAAGAGGCATGAGGCAGGTATAGAATACCCAGCCGCCGAAGAGACCACGAAGTGCTGGTAACCACAATTCTCTTGATCTTGTTTTTTTACTCTTGAGCACCAGCTTTACCCTCCTGTTAATCCCTGAATGCCTGAACTTGCTTCCTGATCATTGCTGAAAAATCGTTTTTGTTGTAAGGAGGTACCAATGCGTCGCAGAGGCGTTGTTCAAGGTCGCGAATGTCGCATTGGGGATCCGTCACCTCAGCATAGTGAAAATAAAGATGCTGAAACCATTTATTAAGCATGTAGTGCACTTTCGCACGCTTTAGGACTCGCTTTTCATCCAGGTATTGTCGATACCTTTTTCTCAGATTCCCTCCACCATCGCTCTTGGTAATGCCAATGTACATTACATATCCATGTGGAGGAAGTTGGGAATCAGGATACTCCACCGCAAAAGCATATATGCCTGTGGCGTTGGGTACATTCTCAGAGTTCAGCCGGTCGAATTTCACGCGTTGCCACCCGAGAGCTATTGAGCATGCGAATGTCCCCCATTGTCTCGGAGATAATACAAAGCGGACGGCAAATGACTTTAGGTCGTCTGTTTCTTGGACAAAATCCAGCGCCATGACAACCTCATGGGCTCTAACTGAACTAAAGAATCAGTAGAAAATGTGAATCACCCCTGGAACTTGACCTCTTTATACCAAAAATTTTGTTTTATGGCAATTTCCTTATTACGCAAATACCGCAAAAGACTACCTGAAAGTCCGCAAAGAGAGCAAAGAAATAAATTATGTAATCAGTCGGCAGAAACCACTCCTATGCTGAGGCTTCGGAGGGTGAACAGCAGACGGAGATCATCCCCTTATGGAAGAAAAAGGTCGCTGTCATGTGTGAAGCGGATTGGGACAAGAACGACAGGTTCAGATCCGGAAGAGGTTGACCGAAGATCACCGGGAAGACCATCAAAGAGGGTCAAATGAAAGGCTCAATCGGGATGTCTTCCGGTAACTTTCTGTTTATGGGCCTTGGTCTTCCCAACCGGAACCGATGTTGGCTCAACCAAGCGCTTCCTCAGTCTTTGCCAAAGGGGGAAGGAAAGTGCCTGGTCCTGAAGGCCGATAGTATCCCTTTTTCACATAAATTTGGTTTCAGATATCAGGGTAAAAAAGTTTCTAGAATTCATTAAGGTCGAAGGACTTCATAATATCGATTGGCGGCCATTCCGGCAAATAGAACAGCCCCTGGACAGGGGACAACGTATTTCTTTCTAAAGTTCGTGCCGATGATGTTAAAGAATTCGAGGCAGGCTGAACAGATATGGGAGGTCTTATCAATGGAATAAGGAACAGGTTCATTCTCTTCAATGATAAAATAGGTCGGTTCGATGACATTGGCATGATTGGCACAATGGGTGATGAATAACTCTTCATAGGAAACTTCTCTCAATCCCATCATCCTCAACCACTGATTGTGAAGTTCGGGGCCCTCTGCACCAATATCTTCCCACTCTGCGGACTTGGCTTTCTGATAACTTTCCTGTTCGATCAATTTCACCTTTCCTTCCATGTCAGGAAGTCTGGGAGGTCTAAAATCTGATTCACGAATGATCGTTTCAGGGGAGAAATGATATTCCCCAAGGTCAAAAGAGCTAACCACCAAAATCCTGCCAATAAAGGGTGAAGCTTTGTACCAGCTATGACAGGACAATGCGACCAATAATTGGTCAAACCCATAGAAATCAGCGGCAGGCAATTATAAATGACTCTATTCAAAATGTCTCTTTTTTCTCAAAGTCCTCCTGTGATTTTATGCTTCTGCGATAGGCTTCTAATTTGCTGAGTAGAAGAGTTTTTGCCTTTTCCCGCTGACCTGCCTCGACAAGCGAGATGAGTGTATCTAAATCAAGTGCCTCCTGCCAGGCCTCTGCGTCTACGATGATTCCTTTTTCTTTTATTGTGGAGCGGACTTCTCCAATGATAGATAATAAAGTGGCATATTCCTCTCCGAAACTTTTTTCAAGTTTCGTCCGGATTTTTCTGGCAAGGGCCGGACTTACTCCTGAGGTGGAAACGGCAACGATCAAATTCCCCCTTCGTAAAAAGGAAGGAATGATAAAATCCGATGGTTCTGAATGATCTGCTACATTGACCAGAACACCTGCCTTCTTTGCCTCGTCAGCCACTTTTCGATTAACCTTTTCTTTATCTGTACACACCATAGCGATCACCGCATCCTTAAGGTCTCCGGCTTCATAATCCCGTTGGATCAGATGAATCGCTTTTTTCTTGGACAACTTTACTATCTCTGGGTGAGGCCTCGGACTGATCACGGTAACCTTTGCCCCGCCATCTAAAAGCATCTTGACCTTCCGAAGGGCAACCTCGCCTCCTCCGACGACCATACCTCTTTTGCCCTGGAGATTAAAGAAAGTCGGATAATAAATAGGGGGCTTGATGTGTTTACTTTTCATATCCTCTATTCTTTTCCCCCTCACCCCCACCCTCTCCCTCCAGGGGAGAGGGGGTCAATAGGGTTCACTTATCAAACCATTGGAGAGACTTCCGAAGTTGAACCACATCACCCACGACCACGACGGATGGGGGCTGAAGGTTTTCTGATTTAACTTTTTCGATGATATCTTGAAGCGTTCCCGTCACACATCGTTGACGGCTTGTGGTTCCATGAGTAATGACGGCGACGGGAGTAGAAGGGGGTTTATTGTTTTTTATCAGTTGATCCACCACATAAGCCAGATTTCCTATTCCCATCAAGATCACGAGGGTATCTGTGCCTGTAGATAATTTATCCCAGGCAATATGGGGTTCACCACCTTCAGAACCCTTGTGTCCAGTGACAACGGTGAAGGAAGAGGCGACTCCCCGATGGGTCACCGGGATTCCAGCATAGGCAGGTACTGCCACAGCTGACGACACCCCAGGCACCACTTCAAAGGGGATATGGCTTTCAGCCAATGCCTCTGCTTCTTCTCCTCCTCGCCCTAAAACAAAAGGGTCTCCACCTTTTAACCTTACGACCACTTTGCCTTCACGAGCTTTCTGGATGAGCAGGCGGTTGATCATTTCCTGTTCCAACGTATGATGACTCGACGCCTTTCCTACGTATATCTTTTCGGCCTCGGAGCAGGATTCATTGAGAATGTTCTCGTCAACAAGGCGGTCATAAATCACCACATCGGCCTGCTGAAGAAGCTTTAATCCCTTGACCGTGATCAAGCCAGGATCCCCTGGTCCAGCACCGACTAGATATACTTTCCCTGATCTCACTTCCATTTCGCCTTTGTAACCATTCTGGAAAACATAGGCCTGCTCATGGAACGGGCCCACCTTTTTTGAATTATTTTTGGTATGTTCTTCATTGTGGTGCCACATCGGTCTCCGGAAGGTAGGATTCGATCCTCTCCGAAACCATTCTAACCGCTTTCTCCCGGCCTTCTCTAATCTCCCAGATGGGAACGATGGGAAAGACTTTTGTGAAGAGGGTGTAGAGGAGAATGAATAAGGAGATGCAGCCCACCAGGATGGACCACTCGACCCAGGTGGGGATATAAAAAGCTCCCTCCACAGCCATTCTCTGTTTCGTTAAGGTAGGCACGATGATAACAAACCGCTCCAGCCACATCCCTAAGATGATGGAGATCGAAGCGACGACAATCCTCCGGATCGTTCGAAATCTTCTCACGGCGAGAATCGGCAAAGGGATGACGAAACACAAGATGAAGTGAAGCCAGAAAAGGGGGGCAAATTTTCCGGTCAGCTTGGACCAGAAGATGGCCATATGAACTGGCTCGTTCCCATAGACAATAGTGATATACTCTGCAAAGGTAAAGTAGAACCATAAGAGGGTCATGGCCATCAGGAAGATACCGATGTTGTTAAAGTGAACCGGCTTGATGTAGTTTTCGAGGTGGTAGGCCTTTCGGAGCACAGCCATCACGACAATCACGCTCGCCACCCCGGAGAAGATGGCACCGACGACAAAATAGGGACCGAAAATCGCACTGTGCCACAATGGTTGGATGGTCATGGCAAAGACAAATGAAACAACGGTATGGACGGTGATCATGACAGGTATCACGAGAATAGACATGAAATTGATCGCCCTTTCCAACCTGCGGTGTTGACTCTCCGTCCCGGTCCACCCCAAAGACAGAATCCGGTAGAACCATTCTCTTTTTCCCCCCAGATCTCTGAGGAGAGCAATATCCGGAATCAGAGCAAGATAAAGGCTGATGGAGCTTACCGTTAAGTACATCGTAATACTGCACACATCCCAGAGGAGAGGAGAACGAAAATTGGCATATCGGATGGCGTATAACATCCGGTCCGGTCTTCCCAGATCGATCAAGACGCTCCCCACACCAAACAGGAGGATAAAGACGGTCGTGAGTTCTGAGGCCCGACTGATGGGCCTTCGCCATTCTGCTTTGAGAACGCGGAGGACAGCTGAGATAAATGTCCCGGCATGACTGATCCCTATGAAGAAGACGAAGTTCGTAATGTAGACTCCCCAGAAGATCTGCCTTGAAAGTCCAGTGACGGTCAGCCCATTCCGGTATTGAGTGACGTAGGCATAAAGTCCCAGGAGAACAAGGGCGCCAAGGATGGAGACCGTGATGTAAAAACCCTTTCCGGTTTTCCAGATGTGTTCAAAGAGAATCTTGTCTTCCCCGATGATTTTTTGTCTTTGGTCAAGCATCTTCTTAATTCTCAGGGTTTAAGGGGTCTGAGGTTCGAGGGTTCAAATAAATGAGAAAAATGATTTCACTGGAATCCTTGAACCCTCAAGCTATCTCTATTTACAAAATATAATAAACCTTTGGCTTCGTACCTAATTCGGGCTGCCGTTGATAGATCGTCTTAAATTTAAGGGCTTCTCGGATCTCCGACTTGGGATCCTTTAGGTCACCGAAGACCAATGCCTTTTCTTTACAGGCTTCCACGCAGGCTGGGATTTTGTTCTGGGCCAATCTCTCAACACAGAAATTACACTTCTCGACGACTCCCCGAATCCTGGTGGGATACTCTAAATTAATATTTTTAATGAAAGACCGGGGATCTCTCCAATTGAAGCTGCGGGATCCATAAGGACATCCTGCCATGCAGTACCTGCAGCCGATGCAACGGTGGAAGTCCATCATGATGATACCGTCCTCTCGCCTCCATGTCGCCCGGGTGGGACAGTACTTCACACAAGGTGGATCATCACATTGATTGCAGAGCAAGAGAACGGGCTGATGTTGATATTCCTCCCCGGTTAACTCAAATTCATGTTCCGGGAAGACCTTTTCATAAGGTTCCGTCCAGACCCATTTGATCTCTTCTTTGACGGTCCCCAAATTGGGTACATTATGGATGCGATGGCAGGCATCGATGCAATCCCGACACCCCTCTTTTGCGGACCAACATTTCTTGAGATCCACCACCATAGCCCACCGGATCTTCGCCAGCGACTCAGCCGTGGGTGAGGGTTCTGGCAGGTCAATCTTTGAAAAGACCTCCCAGCCGGGTTTTGCCACAAGTCCCAGCGCTGTAAGCCCAGCAATTTTTAGGAATCCTCTTCTATCGAATTGCATCCATTCACCCCGTTAGAAAACCCCACCATTTTCCCCGTTGGGTAGTTCATATCCTACGGGGCTTATAGGGAGGATATAATCCTTCCGCTTATATCAAGTGCAGGATATTGAAAGACAATGTTCATTCCTTATCGAACAAGGAGTTAAAGCCCCGTCTTTTCTAACGGGGTTCATTCCTTCGCCATTTGTTTTGGATAAATATGGCAATCCCAGCATTTATTGGTGACCCCCATATAGGTATGGCACTGGTCACAGAATTTAGTCTTGTCGGTGTGGCAATTCATACAGGTGCGATTCAAACTGATCGTATATGCCTTTTTGTTACTCGCCTGGTAGGTTCTAATCCCATTCCGTACGACAGAGAATTTCCAGTCCTCCAAAAGCGTTTTATGATTGACCCGAATGAAGGTTTTCGGTTCAACGCACTCTTTCTTAGACTTATCTGTGGGAAGCTCGGGTTTGGGAACATAGCTGCTCTTTCCGCTCACCGTGTTGTGCCAGATCGGATAGGTGATCAATCCAAGAAAGATGATCAATCCTAAAATGATTTTCTTCCCATCATACATGATCGTGTCTTTCCCCCTCACCCTCCCCTCTCCCCGCCGGGGGAGAGGGAGAGATAAAGGAATTGAGAGGCTCACCACGGAGATTGGTTGTTCTTTCCTTTTCCCCTTTCAGCACTAATGCATTTCCAACCAATTCATGGACACCCGCCACCTCAACTCCAGACACCCAGTATTCCAGGAGTGGTGGAAGGGTTGCCCGATCAATCGCACAGATACAGGTCAGCAGGTTCACCCCGTACTGCTCCTTCACATACTTGACGGCGTTTGCTCTCGGGAATCCCCCTCTCAGGCGCATCTCCATGTTTTCATCAGAACCCAGACCCGCGCCGCTCCCGCAACAGAAAGTTCTTTCCCTGATCGTATTTTCTGGCATCTCATAGAACTCGTTGCATACGTTTCGGAGGATATACCGAGGTTCTTCAAGGAGCCCCATCCCTCTGGAGATGTTACAAGAATCATGGTAGGTGACTTTCCATTTATCATTACGGCTTGGATCTAGATTCAACTTCTTGCTTTGGATTAAATCGGCGGTAAATTCACAAATGTGAACCATCTTGGTCGATTTGGCATTGTCAAAGTGCGTCCCGGTGACTGGAGAGATAGGTTCCTCCAAGAAATCTGCAGGTCCGTTGAAGGTGTCCATGAATTGATGGATGACCCTCCACATATGACCGCATTCTCCTCCGAGGACCCATTTTACTTTGAGTCTTTTCGCCTCACTGTAAATCTTGGCATTCAGTCTCTTTGCCAGGTCTGCAGAATGGAAGAAACCAAAATTTCCACCTTCTGAGGCATAGGTACTCCAGGTGTAGTCCAGCCCGATTTCATGAAACAGGAGAAGATAACCTAAGAAGGTGTACCAGTGAGGGCTTGCAAAGTAGTCAGCAGAAGGGGCGATGAAGAGAATCTCTGCCCCTTTTCGATTAATGGGAACCTCTACCTGAATGCCAGTGATCTCCTTGATCTCATCGATCGCAAAGTCTACGGTTGACTTGAAGGCATGGGGAGGAATGCCGAGGTGGTTTCCGGTCCGATAACTATTGGAGGCCGGCTCGACAATCCAGTTGATATTAAGGCCCAACAGATTAAGCAACTCCCTAGCCATCATGGTCATCTCACAGGTGTCGATTCCATAGGGACAAAAAACGGAACAGCGGCGGCATTCGGTACACTGGTAGAAATAATAGAACCATTCCTTTAGAACCTCTTCAGTAAGCTCCCTGGCTCCAGCCAGTTTACCAAAAACCTTTCCAGAGAATGTGAAATATCTCCTATAGATTGACCGGAGCAGCTCGGTCCTCAGAACAGGCATATTCTTCGGGTCTCCGGAACCAATAAAGAAATGGCACTTGTCTGCACAGGCTCCGCATCTCACGCAGATATCGAGAAAAAGGCGAAATGACCGATAACGGTCAAGACGGTCTTTCATTCCCCTCAGGATGATTTCCTTCCAGTTTTCGGGTAGCTTCCAGTCCTTATCCGTTGGCTGCCATACTCCGGGATTTGGAAGGTCGAGATATTTTTCATGTTTGGGTGCCGCGGGGTAGCCATAGGTACCCTTCCGAAATTCAACCGTTGGCTCCATCCAGCTCTTGATAGGAGGAGTGTAGTCAATCGTTAAAGGTTTTTCTTTTGAAACTTCTTCTCCCATCTCTACCCTTTCTCTACCGGCAATCCAACTTCTTTCATCGGTTCCCGAAACTCCTCTTCATACTCTTCGTAGGTATGGATCTTAACAGGATGATCCCAGGGATTGAAATGCCGATCGTTTCGACTAGTATTTCTCAAATTTTTAGTGGGACTTAAGAAGATTCCTGGCATATGCATCAGCTTGCTAAGAGGGAAGTATGCAATCAAAAGACTCACAAAAAAGAGATGGATATAGAAGAGCAGGTTTACTCCCTTCGGAGGCATGGGGCGGAAACTCAGCATGGCCATGACCCATTCCTTGACCTGCACTAAATCAACCTTGAAGATGAGCCGCATGAGGACTCCGGAGAGCGCGATCCCGGCAATCATAAGAAGTACAAAGTAGTCCGAGGGAAGAGAGATATACTTCACCTGCGGGGTGATGACCCGCCTCAAGAAGAGATAGGACAGAGCGACCAAAATGATGATATCGCTGATGTAAAGGATCGGTAAAAGATTCTGAAAGATCGAATCGATTCTCTGTAGGACCACCACGGCAGAAGGAAGAGGTTCGAGAAAGAATCTCAAGTGTCTTAGGAGGATCACGAGGAGAGACCAATGAAAAGCCATGGCCCCCAGCCAGAGAAGGACGCTCGTCCTGAAGAGGAGTCTGTGAGGTGCATCAATCTCGACCTTTTCGTTCTTCAGCAAAGAGCGGAAGAGAAGGATTTCAAGAGCCAACCGCTTCACCACCCCTCCTGTCGTATAAGGGCTATCGATATTGTCGGCCTTAATCCAGGAGAGCGATTTCTGTTGTCCGCAGACTGTTGGGATGTGGAAGGGAACCGGGGAATTCGCCCATTTCAAAACACGGTAAATAAAACCGACGACGAAGAGAAAAACGGCCACATAAGGAATGAAGATGGCAAAGAAAGAATACAGACCTATTCCTTCTATGCCGATAACGACAAAAAAGATAAGTAAAACAATCCCTGAAATGGCGTACCAGAGGCCCATCCTTTAAAAATCCTTTTTAAATTTGAAGCACCTGCCTGCGCGTAGCCGCTTCGGCGAAGGCAGGCGAAATCCGGGCGAAGCATCCCGCAGGGATCAATTCTAAACAAGCCCCGAACCTAATATGGTTCAGGGCAAGCACAAATTTTCAAAATAGGAATGATATAAACAAAACAAACTAAAATTTGGAATTCTCAAATTTTGATAACCCAGAGAATAACTTTCAAATCCCCCCTCCCCCCCTTTTCTAAGGGGGGGGGATTATGAATTTAATCCTCGCCCTTCTGTTTTTTTTCTTTCGAAGTGGTCATTCTTTCCATCATCCGAAAGGCCATCTCTTTCTCAGTCTTCGCCTGATTAACCCGGATCTCACAAATCTTCTCCCGACAATCCATATAGGCGTCGAAGGCCTGGAGGGCCAAGTCATCGATTCTCGATTGGAATTTCAGCCATTCGTCCATGACCGACTCTTTACAAATTTCATTCTTCAGCGTCTCTCCAATGGCTCTTTTCAACAAGAAGATAAATCCCACCGCTTTCGAAGGAGAGAAATCTTGAACCGATCTAATTTTAAGAATCGAATCCAAAGAGGCCTGGCACTTTTCATCCTGGCTGCCTTCACAAAGGTTTTTAAAGAGAACTTCTATCTCTCGAGAGAGAGTA
>Ga0315293_10000205_pt1 | contig 51966 bp, 71 predicted proteins | sample YL17G13_20_MG_FD_203071 | JGI IMG/M metagenome (GOLD analysis project Ga0315293, IMG submission 203071) | Sediment microbial communities from Yellowstone Lake, YNP, Wyoming, USA - YL17G13_20 | ecosystem: Environmental > Aquatic > Freshwater > Lake > Sediment | place: USA: Wyoming | collected... | reverse complement strand
TCCGACCGTCAGGCCCTCGGGAATGGGCGGTCAGACCCACGCAGCCATGGAGGTTCAGGGAGCCTCCGACCGTCAGGTCCTCGGGAAGGGCGGTCAGACCCACGCAGCCATCGAGGCACAGGTAGCATCCGACCGTCAGGCCCTCGGGAAGGGCGGTCAGACCCACGCAGCCATAGAGGAACAGGTCTCCTCCGACCGTCAGGCCCTCGGGAAGGGCGGTCAGACCCACGCAGCCATCGAGGCACAGGTCTCCTCCGACCGTCAGGCCCTCGGGAAGGGCGGTCAGACCCACGCAGCCATGGAGGCACAGGGAGCCTCCGACCGTCAGGCCCTCGGGAAGGGCGGTCAGACCCACGCAGCCATGGAGGTTCAGGTCTCCTCCTAATTTCCCGGCATCCAACAGCTTGCCAATCAGGTACATCACAAGGTCCGACCGCTGCGGCCAGAGACGCAGGACCTCCAATCGTACCCGCTCGGCGTCGGGCGTCGGTGTCTGCTCATGGGAGAGGACCAGATTGTCTTCACCCTCCGTTTCCCACGCGAACTTGAACACATCGTGTTTCTGTAGACCCCAGGTGGACACTGCCTCACCATGCCCTCTCAGCGACGGGGCCGCGTACACCTGCAGACCATTACCCTCTTTCCATCTGGTCACGAATGACAGGAACTGACACATGTCTCTCGCCTCCCGCCCCGTCGGTGGGGCTACCGTCTGCTACTCGTGCGCCCACGTCCACACCCGCCACGTCGCCCACACCACGAAGACCATGCACAGGATGTCCGAACCGTTCAGGGCCATGCTCACACGCCCCCGTTCTCGTGCTGCTCAATGCTCCGCTGGATCGCGGCATTGTCGCGCCGGCGGTCAGCGTCGCCCCCGACCCGACAGCAGGCGTAGACCATGAAGGTCACTCCGAACCAGATGCAGCCGATGGTCACCCAGGCCCAGGTCGGCATCATCGCTCGCTCCCGTTCTGGTGGCGGTCAAGCGCCCTCCGCCGCCCCGCCTCGTCGCGCCGTCTCCGCTCCTGCCGCAGCAGCCACCAGTCCCACAGCGCATAGCCCCCGCCGCCGATGACCGCACAACCGATGGTCACCCAGGCCCAGGTCGGCATCAGTCATGGCCCCTCTCGCGTTCGCGTTCGGCCAGCAGGTTGGCGGCCAGCACGTCGGCCACGTTGGCCAGGGTAGCGGCGCTGAAGCGATGTGGGAGGCGGGCGGGGAGTGGGTTTTCGGCCCGCTCCGTGGTGGGAGTAGCCACGGCATTCTCCCCGTCCGCCAAAGTGGTCTTTACCATTCGGGGTACTCCCTCGGCCGCACCGTCAGATTCGGCTTGAAGTACAGGCGCTTGGCCGAGCACTCCTCCTGCTCGAAACAGACCGCGCGGTAGTCCACCCCGAGCTTTGCCGCCTCTTCGAGGAAGATCAACGGGCTGCCAGGCCCGGTGTACTGAGCGCCCAGTTGGGAGCAGTCGCCGGGGCCTGCGGTCAGGTCAAAGTAGTGGTAAACTGGTTCTGCCCACGACTTCTTCAGAAGGCCAGTGGTGATCCGCAAGTGTACGCCCAGGATGTACCGGAGCGTCTCCTGCTTGGTGGCTGTCTCACTGCTGATGCCAACCCCATCCAGAAGCGGGCTCACGAGGCCACACCCTTCCGCGCCGCATCGAAGGCCGCGTTCCGCTCCTGCACCATCTCCAGCAGGGCCGCTTGCAGGCGCAGCGACTCAACCTCGGTGATCGGGCGCTTGCCGGTCTCCATCTCGCAGAGGCGCGGGCCGGGGATGCCCACCCGGGCGGCCAAGTCACGCTGGTCAACGTCGGCGGCGGTGCGTAGCTCTCTGAGTTTCTCGGCAGTCATTAGGCATTCCATGTTTCGTTGCTTGCTCCTTGCGTGCCTATTATAGGCACCAGGTTTCGCGTGTCAAGCGAAATCTGAAACTCTTTTCAAGACACTGCCGGAATGTGGTAGCATGGGAGCATGGGTTCCGGGCTGGAGGCCATCGTGCCAGACGTGGCCGATCTCTCAGCAAGCACGATCCACTGGCGGGCGTGAACAGCCCTTCGGCCACTCAAACTACCGTTCACGCCCGCTGCTCGCGGGGTCGGTGCGCCTGCTCATAGGCGCGGGCCAACCAACTCCAACTCCAGGGTGGTAGTCAACAGTGGCTCCCCTGCAGGAGTGCCACCCGGTCGTGGCGAACCCCCCAGGGGAGTACCGACGCAGTCGGATGCGCTGGGGAGAGGTGCTAACGATGAGCCTATACAGTCAGGCCCAGATCGCGAAGGCCGTCAAGCGGGCCATCGAGGCCGTCGAGGCCCGGATCGCCGGGAAGCAGTCCGTCAAGCTAGGCAAGGGAGCGGCTGCCCAGGCCTTCAACCTGGAGGAGAAGGGCTACTGCAATCGCTTCGTGCGACAGGTGTACGAGACGGCTCTCGATCTGCCGGCATTCGGATGGCGCTTCGGCGCCGCCCGAGCGTGTGTCACGCTGGAAAAGCTGGAGCCCTACAAGGTGGGCAAGCAGGACCGTCAGCCCGGCGATGTCATCGGGTTCCCCGGCGATCCCGGTCACATTGCCATCTACCTGGGGGAGTACTACGGAGACGGGCGAGAGCTCATCGCCGAGAACACCTCCAGCACCCGCGGCTACCCGTCGGCTCCGGGCACGAAGATCACGCGCTGGAGCGCCGTGTCCGGCCGGGTCAGCGGCGTGTACCGGCTGGGCGCCTAGCTCGCGGAAGCGTGAAGGTCTTAGTATCGTCCATCACTCCTCTTCCCCAGCTTCAGGTACCGCCGCAGCGCCGCGTCTACCAGCTCCCAGCGGTACTGCCCGGTACGCTCCTGCTCGGCGTCCAGCGCAGCGGCGGTCTCTCGTGGCAGGCGGACGTTGACTTGTTGCAGTTCACTGAGCGGGCGGGTGCGGGGGCGGCCCGGTCGGCGGGGTTCAGTCATTGGTGCACCCCTCGACGAGAACGACGTGGCCGCAATCGGCGATCATCGGCTCAGGGCCGTCGTTGACGCTCATGGTTGATCGCAGCATGGCGTAAGTTTCCGGGCATGCAGCCAGCGAGGCATCGCGGGCCCTGGTGCACTCGTAGCAGAGCACCCGGGCATCCTCGTCAACCCAGAAGAGCGGGCTCTCGCTGACGTGGCGTTTCTCGGTGGTCATGGTCTGCCTCCCGCGCGGAGGATCCGCGCCCCTCGGTGGTCAGTTGTCATCGCGGCGGTTCTGCACTTCGGCATTGTAACCGGCCACCCACCACTCGGCAACCTGCTGCTCCATGTCTGCCGGCGCATCATCCCAGGTCAATTCGGTGCAGGCATCGGCTTCAACGGCAGCATCCCATCCGGCCGACCACCAGGCGCTTGCAGTCTCGACCAGGGCGACCTCCATGGCGGGCTTCTGGCCCTGTGTCTTGACCCAGACAAACGCCTCGCGGCATTTGTCCTTTTCCGTTGTGGTCTGCTGCGTCATCTTGTGCCTCCCTGCTGTCTGCTTGTGGGTTTATTATATATCGTTAGTTTTAGCTTGTCAAGGGGGTAGGCGACTTATTTCTAAACTATTTTGGGGAGGTCGGCGGATGTCGGGGAAGGGGGAATGGGAAAGAGCGCCCCCGCCCCGGGCGGGGAGGGTCGGAATGCGACGCGCCCGGGACGGGGGCCAAGCAGAGCCGGTGCCGGCAAGCGACCAGCTCCAGGGAGCGCGGGCATGGCGACCCGCACAGTGTAGATCAGGCGTCAGACGTCAGGTGTCAGGCGTCAGGCGTCAGGCGTCAGGCGTCAGTGCCCGTTGCAGCATCGAGACCAGGCGCTCCTCCACATTGCGCCACTGGTCCTGCGCCAGCATCCGGGCCTCGCCACCCAGCCTCCCGGCGAGCATCTGCACCAGGGTGTTGGTCTCCCCCAGCAGCAAGTGCAGGCACTCGTGGCAGATGTCATTGTCCAGTTCGTCGGGCGCCCGGCCCAGGGCGACGTGCAGCACCGCCGACAGGTCATCGGGATTGCGCTCGATCCGGCAGAGCGTGGTCTCCTCGTCACTCTGGCGGATGTGCGGGCCCGCGACAGCGTTGACGGTCACGCGCCAGGGCTGGATGCCGAGGCGGTGTTGCCAGTAGGCCAGGCGGGCGAGGACGTGGCGCTTCTCGCCCATGCTCAGAACTCCAGCGCCGCGTACAGCAACCAGCCCCCCGGCGCACTGTACCCGAGACCCTGCCTCGTCTTCCCCAGCAGTGGCACCGTCCCCGCGAGGCTCCCGCTCAGGCCACCATACCAACCTCTGACATGGATGCCCTCCTCAAGCCGTACCCCGAGGTCGAGAAACGGGTCCACATTGCTGAGCTTGACCCACTGCCCAAGCGGCAGCGAGAGTCCGGTGCCGGTGAGCGCTCCCGCGCCGATGCCCTGGACGGCGGACAGCGAGAGGGGCGGGACCTCAAAGGCGACGACAGGTTGCGCGACAATGGCCAGCGCCGCGACGAGGATGGCCCAGGACGCGACGGTGTGGCTAGAGTAGGTGGGTCGCATTACTCTTCACCTCCGTGATGCAGGCCACAGCCCGCTGCACCTGCCGAACGGCCACCGTCAGATGATCTCCACCACCGCGCTGTCCAGGCTAGAACCCTGAGCCCGTCCATACCAATCAACTGCCGCCGCGCGGATCTTCCACCGTTGGCCGACCGTGGTCAGGGTGTGAGCCTTGAAGACATTACCAGTCATGGTGCTGAAGAATTGCCCCTGCGCCGTCCACGTCACCCCGCCATCCGCGCTCAACCACCATTGGTAGACATAGTATAGGCGGTCCCCATCCGGGTCCATACTCCCCGTGGCCTGCGCTAACAGATTCTGGTTGTCCAATGCTCGCGGGCTCGGGGTAATGACCACGGACGAGGGGATGGTGGGCGGCGCATTGGCGATGATGACCGATGCACTGGCTGCCCAGGCACCGGTGTCCTTCCCGTCACCCGCTCGCGCCCGGACCCGCCATTGCTCACCGCGGGTTGTGTTGGTGTGGGCCAAGGTCGCTCCCGACCAACCCCAACCGCCCCAATTACTACCACCATCGGTGCTGCGAGCCCACTCATACTCGTAACTGATGAGGTCGCCATCGGGGTCGGTACTCCCGGCAGCCGTGGCGATAAGGTTGTCCGTGGTGATCGGATTGGGGGGCGCGATACTGAGCGTGGTCGGAGCCGTTGGCGGGTGATTCGTGACCTTGGGCGTCACCGTGAGGTAAGAACCCGCGTAGATGACGAAGCGATAGCCGCTCTCAGTCTCTCCGGCCCAAGGCCAGGAGCGCAGGCCCCAACCACCCCAAGTCGTTAGGCAGAGGTAGTTCTGCTTACCGTTGGTGTTGTCGTAACCGATGGCCGTTACCGAATGGCCGATACCGCTGCCATTCACCAGACCCAGATGCACGGGTCGCCCGGCGTCAATCTCCGCACAGAACTGGGCGTAGTCCCAACCATCGGTAGTACGCCGCGTGATCGCGGTGGCGAGGTAACTACCTTTGGCGGGGTTGCTCGGGTCCAGCCAGGAGCAGTAGCTGACCAACCCGGGGCCAATGTAGCTCCGGTAGGTGCCGCCATTCCGCGTCAGGATGAAGTCCGCCAGGCAGTTGGCCACGTGGTTTTCATAAGAGCCGTAGGTCAACCCCAAGGCTTTACCAGCGGCAATGTGCTCCTTGCTGGCGACCATCCGTTTGGTGCCAGTGGTGCCATCGCCAGCGCCCCACCAGGTCGCGGCCGAGCCCGCGAACAGGTCGGTACACCCCGCCTGGGCGTCCCACCAACCGATGACCATGCCGGCGGCGGTCGGTGAGCACCCATTCCACCACAGGTACTCAGGCACCCCCGGGAGCGTCCGGCTCACCCCCTCCTGAGTGACGGCGCGGACCCTAAGTACGGGGGTGGGGTTTTTGGGGAAGACCGGCTGGTCAAGGAGACCTCGATCCTGCGCGACGACGGGGGTCAGGAGGCAGGAGGATGCCACCAGGGCGACGAGGAGGCCCCAGGCGGGTACGGCGCGGCTAGCGTAGGGGGTAGGTTTCATCCGATGTCACCCGCCTGCGGTGCAGCATCCTCAGCAGCCTTGACCAGACACTCGCGAACCACGCCCGTCTTCCCGGTCACATCGTCCTTCAGCGTCTCATAGGCCCGGTACCCGCCCAGTGCTGCCAGCGTCGCCCATAGGACGCCCTGCCACTGCTCGCCGGTCAGGTGGCCCTTGCTCAGGACCAGCACCGGGATGAGACAGCCCACGGCCACCGTCAGCACCTTCAGGAACTTCGGGCTCGCGGCAAACGTCGGGTGGAACTTGGCTACGATGGTCAGCACCACGCCAATCACCGCGTTCACGAGGATGGTCTGCGTCTCCATGTCATTCACCTCTGCTCCATGTGCATTCGCTTGAGGTCCTTGAGGTCGCTCTTGATTTCTACCAGCGCGTCCTTCAGGTCTGTGCGATCCTGTGCGTACTCCTTCTGCAATACGAAATTGTCATTGAGTTGCTGCGTCGAGTGGTGAATATCCACCGTAGCAATGTGGGCAGTCAGGCTGCCGCACCACATGACAAAGCCACCCACGAGGAGGGCGATGGTGATGATGATGCCCGCCCACTTCAGCCACCCGTTGCCGTTCTTCGCTGGCGTCGCCCGCATGATGGTCTCCGATCCTACGTCAGCCTGCTGGTGTCCGTCAGGTCGCTCGTCGCCAGACACTGTCCACCACGGCTACGTCACCACCGGCAGCATCGCGATGGTCCCGTGCGCCGGCCGGCTGCGAATGCCATCACCATCGGTAGCCTTGAGATCCCAGACGTAAACCCGCCCCGCCTCCGCCCCGGCGGCGTCCCACTCGAAGAGCAGTATGTTCGTCGGGGTCTGGACGGTCAATGTGAACTCACCCACCGAGACGCCATCCTCCGGGTCCTCGATCAACGACTTCAGGGTCAGCCCTGACAGGTCCACGGCAGCGCCGAGGATGTCATTTATCTTCACGGTGAAGCGCAGGTCCGTCTCCACCCAGGCGGGCAGCGCGACCAACAGGCCCGGATCGCTCATGGGCGCATCACTGCCTCTCCTACAGTTGGCTGACGAAACTCGCCACCAGCGGATAGACCACATCCGTCGGCACGGGTGGCCAGGGGCTCAGTGAGAACGATCTATGGCCCTCGGCGTACCAGGCGTAGAGCACCGGGCTATCATCGCCGCTACCGGGCCGCGAGAAGATGAAACGCAGGCGGATGGCCCCGACCACCAGATCTTCGAGCTGCTGCCCGCCCCAGGTCACCTCGCTACACACCCCGTCGGCCAGGGTATCCATGTCGGCCATAGCAAAGCCCGTCAGCGGTGTGTCGGTGCTCGGGTCCAGGATCTCCACCGCCAGCGCTCCGGCGTTCTGCGCCGCGTTCACCACCAACTCCGCCCAACCCTCCAGGGGCTTGACCAGGACGGGTGTCAGCAGTTCCCCGGCGACTTGGCCGGTGCTCAACGCATAGTAGGTCTCGCGGTCGCGGTCCATCACGACCTGGTTCAGCGCGCCGGCGTGGTCGCCGTCGCCGATATAGTAGATCGTTCGCTCGCCGAGGTGGAACGGCGGACAGTAGGGTAAGGCCGCGGCGATCCAGGTATAGACCGGCTCCTGCCAGTGCTCGTGATCATCGGAGACGCGCAAGCGAGTGCCGCCTTCTCCGCCGTAAGGGGTGAGATGCAGGAGTACATCCGCGCCATGCGCAAAGTGCATACCGCCGCCGGTCTGGGCGGAGGCGAGGGGCTGGACTTGTTCGCCGTGGGGCAAGACGCGGAAACCTCGGAAGTCACCGCTCACCATGCCCCCCATGTGCCGGATCGGGTTGGCCAGATAGTCGGTGCTGCCGCCCAGTTGTGGCACATTGGACTTGAGGCGACCGCCACCGAAGTAGCGGCGGTCTGGAATCCGCGTCACAGGATCGAAGCAGAACTGCCACTCGCAATCGCGATTGCCGACGAACCCGGCATTGCCCCAGGCCCCCGGCGGGTCCACGCCATGCAGTCCCATCGGCAGGGGATTGTCTCGCCACCAGCTTGCGGCGTGGCTGAAGCTCCAACGATCAGCGGCAAACAGCGCGCGGGTGACGTAGTGATCAGGGTTGTCTGTGTTGCCGTTATAGGTCAGAACCCAGGTGCCGTCCGGGAGGCCCAGGACGGCGATCAGGCCGGGCGGATAATCCGCCCCCCAGGGGATGTCCCGTTCCAGCTCGGGTGTCAGATCGGATTGGGCCAGGAAGGGGTTGACCTTGCCCGCCGGTGGCGTTTCGTCCACCCAGGTGAGCCGTTCATTCACCGCATCCCAGATTCCGCGGCAGTACCCATAGGCCGCCACGCCCCCCGCGCTGGTGCCCTGGACCAGCATGATGATGGTATCCTCTTCGCTCCTCGGCGCGACTGGGTAGATCGGCTTACCCGTATGACGCCAAGTGCCGGTGGCATTGAAGGAGGCCTGAACTTCGGCCCAACTGGCGTACTTCGTCATCGTCGCAAAGCCGCGGCTGAGACCCGCCACCCGCCAGGCCCGATTGCTGTGGACGGGCTTGGCCACGATGGCGCCGCTGTCGGTGACCTCGTGACAGTGGTGCTCGGCCATGAAGCAGTCGTTGATCTGCGCCGGTCGTGTGAAGGGCGTCGGGTTGGGGTCGAGCGTGTCGTAAGCCCCGCCGCCGCGGATCGTCAGACTCTCCACCCAGATTTCAGCGTTGAAGGTCGCCGGGTTGGAACCCATGCGGCGACCAAAGCAGAACTTCCAGCCATCAGGGGACCCGCCGACGCCATAGAGCCAGGGCATGACTACCGTGCGGCCCCGGTTATACCGCACCAGTTGGGTGGTGTCGTGGCCGCAGATGGCCTCCAGTTTCGTCCAGACATAGTCCGTGATGTCGTCTCCCCCACCGTAGGGGTCGCCGGTCCAACTCTCTGAGAGCCAGGCCTCGATGGTGTTGTTCATGTCTACAGCGCCATTCCACTCCGGCGTCGCCGCCAGCCATGACCGAGCGTCTACCAACAGGCGGTCGTTCGCCGCCGGGATCTCCGGCAGCGCCCCACTCACGGTGAAGATGCCGCTGGTGCTGGTGTAGTCCAGCACCTGTAGCCGGTAACCGAGTCCGGCGCCGCTGCGGAAGGTCAGCCAGGTCCCGTTCCAGTAATCGTCCCCGTCGCCGGTGATGTCGGTCTTGATCTGCGTCGTGCTGTTGCCGGCATCGGCTACCACCTTGCCCATTCGTCCGGGACCCCAGGAGCCGTTCCAGTTCCCGGAGAGCTTCCAGGTATACCAGATGAAGGGGCCCAGGGCCACCTCCTGCCGGTTCGGATTGATCGGCTCGATGCCGGTCGGCACATGCACCTGCAACTCAAAGGTCAGCGGCCGCCACATGTCATTGTTGCGGCCCGCCCCGGGACGTGTCAGCCACGGACGCAGCCAATGATAACCCTGCCCCTCGTAGAGGCCGTTTTTCATCTGTGTGACCTTGACCCGCGAGCACTCGGTGACATTGTCACAGGTGGTGTACTGGTCATTGCCCGAGGCGCTGATGAGTGTCAACACCGCGGGCAAGGGCACCCGATCATCCGGCGTGTTGTCATGGCGGGGCATGCCGAAAAAGAACTGGTGACGCAGCGGCGGGCCCGGACTGCTGTCCGACAGCCGGCAGAACTGGTCGTAGTTCGGCGCGGTCACATCCCACTGCGCTGTCTTGTCGCCGCCGATCACGGCATCATAGGACCCGTCCCACGTGGCCAGGAAGGTCAGGGCCGAGGCATCGGCCACATCCTCTGGCTGGGGCAACCGCCGCCGCGCATAGGTCTGGCCCAGGAAGTACGACGCATCCCCTCGCGCCGCGGTGAACTCGTCCGCGGTCATCACGCCATTCCAGATGGCCAGGTTGTCAAAGACAGCCTTGATATAGGCGGTGTCCGTGGTGCGTGGGCCAACTGTCATCCGCGTCGCCTCTTGACGCGGCGCGCAGGCGTCGCTGCGGGTCTGCGCCGCTTGATCGCCACAACGCAAGGTGATGATCCCGACCCCATCCGTCGGCGTGAAGTCCCAGCTCGCCACTACCAGATCCCACCTGCTAGTACTCAGCGGAGCGGGAGACGTTACCTCGCGCCGGGTGCTGCCATTGTAGACGCCGAGCACGAGGTATCCACCGCCGTCGATCCACAGATACCACAGGTCGTTGTTGGCGGCCCGCGCCTCCCAGATGGTTCCGTAGCCCGATTCCCTCGCCGGGCAGAACCAGAAGGCCACTGTCCCCTTGCTGCCGTGGACGATGCTCAGGTTGCCGGGGCTGGCGTTGTGGTAATGGAACCCCGGCTTGTTGACCCATAGGAACTGGTTGCGCACGGTTGCCCTGCCCTTCAGTCCGACGATGCCTCAATGATCGCGACTACGTCACCACCGGCAGCATCACGATGGTCCCATGCACCGGCCGACTGCGAATGCCCCCGCGATCTTTGGCGCGCAGGTCAAACACATAGGCCCGTCCGGCCTCAGCCCCGGTCGCATCCCACTCGAAGAGTAGCGTGTTGATATTCTCCACGGTCAGCCTGAACTCACCGACCGCGATGCCATCCTCCGGGTCCTCGATCAGCGACCGCAATCTGAACTTTGTCAGGTCCACGGCGGCGCCGAGGATGTCATCAATCCTCACTCTGAAGCGCAGGTCCGTCTCCACCCAGGCGGGCAGCGGGACCAACAGGCCCAGCGTTGTCCCATCCTCGCTCCAGCTATCGAGCCTCACAACTGCCGTCGCGGCGAGCTCCTGCCGGGCCCCGAAGGTCGCCGCCAGCGGGTAGGCCACATCCGTGAGGAGGGACCCCGAGGCGGTTATCAGCGGCATACCCAGCGCCGTCTGCGCAATGATGCTGTTGACCAGGAGCGCCAGGGCACCCTCGGAGATCGTCGGGATGCCAACGCCCGAGGAGGCAGTGAGGCTGGCCGGCGAGAGTGACTTGCTGCCGGATGTGATGGTCGGCGTGCCCGGCGTACTCGCTCCAACGATGCTGCTTGGCGTGATGCCGAGGCTGCCGGGAGTGACGGTGGGCGTGCCCAGGGCGCTGTCTGCCGCGACGCTTGCGGGCGTTAGCCCTACCGCCCCAGGGGTCACCGTCGGCGCGCCTACGGCGCTGGCAGCGACGTTACTGGCGGGTGTGAGCGTGACGGCCCCGAGACCCAGAGACGGCGACCCGAGGGCTGACGCGGCGACCACGCTGCCGGGCGTCAGGTACTGGAGCGCCCCCCCGATCTGGTAGTACCGCTGCCTCTGCCAGATGGGCACCGGCCCCTCCAGCGCGGCCACCTGGGACGCGGTGAGGAGGATGTCATCCCAGAAGTGCAAAAAACCGATCGCACCCGAGAAACGGTTTGCCGCCCCCCCTGTCTCTGCTCCAATGGTTGTGTTTATGGCGGATATTGCAGATGTTGATGTGCCAGCGGTAACGGCGAAACCCACGGGCATACCGTCAACGTACAATCCACCCGCATCGGTCGCGGCGTTCATCGCCCCTATGATGCTGTGCCAACCGGTTAGAGTATTACTCGAATTCCAGACTTCTGCTGTCCCAGCCGCACTGTCTATGGACCATCGGAGTTTGTTCTGGTAGATGGCCAGCCGGAATCCGCTGGCGCCCGAAGTGCTGTTTGCAAAGATAGCGTTGACTCCGGCCCCGCCACCAACGGTCGTATCCAGATAGGACCAGACGCTGAGCGCGGTCAACGTCTGGCGGCAAGGGCCAACATTTATGTAGTCATTGCTGCCGTCGAAGTCCAGCCCCACGCCCCTCGGCGTCGGCACCCAGTCCGTCGCCGGGTCCATGTTCGTCAGCGTCCCCGTGTTGCCCTTGCCGCTGCTATCGTTGACCAGCGACCCCGAGCCCTCGTTCAGCTCCCAGGCGCCGAACGGGTCCGGCAAGGCCGGCAGGTACGCCGCCCAGTGGCGGCGCATCCCGAGCGGCACCTTGGAGCCTGCTGGCAGCCAGAGGACGTTCACGGTTCGGCTCTGCTCCTACTCGAAGTCGGTGACGGCTTCCAGGACGGTGTAGACGCGCCAGTCGGAACCCGTCGCGCCCTGGTGGTGAACGACAACGCGCAGGCGCTCGATGCCCCCCAGGTCAACGTAACACGCCCACCGGGAGGCCTGCGTGAACATGTGGTCATCGGTAGCGACCTTGGCCACCTCAATGCCATCGGTGACTGTCACCGTGTCATCGGTCACCACGGACACGACCCGGCTCCACTCCGAGGTGGCTACGGAGGTTGCGTCCTTGAGGTAGATCAGGGCCCCTGTGGTCTTGCCCGCAGTTGTGGCCACCGAGAGCACCGTCTGACCGATGGCCTCGTTGGCGTCGAAGGCGGTGTCGGTCGCCGCCGTCGTGCTGGCAGCAAAACTGGCCAGGGTCTGCCAGAGGTTCCCTGATGAGTTGGGCGACCCCTGAACCTCGATGAAGTCGAGCCCCGCGGCGAGGTTGGCAGTGGTCTCGATGTTCGCCTGCCAGATGTGGACCATGCCCTGCAACCAGGTACGCACGTCCACTGGCGTGCCGATGATGCTGCCCGGATGGGTCAGTTCCTGGTGGGCGAGTAGTTCAGACTGGGCCTGTGTGTAGTCAGCCACTTACAGCCTCCCCTCGATGTTCGTCTTCAGCGCCGCCAGGGCGGCGGCGAAGCCAGTGATGCGATCCTCCGACAGTCGCCAGGTCGTGATCTGCCCGGCTATCGCTATCGCCAGCTCATTCCGCGCCGCCTGTGATGTGTCCGAGATGGACTGCGAGAAGGCACGGTTCTTCGTCTCGGCCCCTTGCGTCAATGTTGCCGCCACTGAGACGGTGTAGGTCTTCGGCTCCGTCTCGACGGCGGTCGGCATCGTGATCGTCGGTATCCAGGCCATGGTCTGCCTCCTCTGCTGCTCTGCTACGCCGTCTCCCCGACCGCGCTGTCGGCCACGATGCTCGCCGGGGCCAGCACCTGCGTCGGCGCCTCCGGGTTAGCGACCTTCGGCGGCTTCGGGTACCGCGCCGCGTGGAACTCCGGGTGGCTGTCGGTCATCCACTCGTGCGCCACCGTCCAGGTCTCGTCGCTCGCCGCGAGTAGCGGCTCGGTCACCATGTAGAACCCCGTCTCCTGGCTGATGCTCAGTCCGGCGCAAAGCACATCCGACTTCTCAATGAGCAACTGCCGGTAGGCCGCCGCCGCCGCCATCTTCTCTGTCTCGCCCTCGCGGCGCCACAATTCAATGCTGTTCGCGAGCTGCGCGAGCCGCGCGTACATGCTGTTGATGAGACAGCGCTTCTCCATGCGGTCGCAGACGCCATCAATGGGCATGCTCTTCCTCCTTCTAGCGGCTGGGCCGCTCTAGTACATCTTGGCCATGTAGTTCGGCGCCCCCGCCCACGTCGCCACGATGTCCCCGCCGTTCAGCAGCGTGGTGGCGCCGAGATCATAGTAGAGGCCGAGACAGTCGTACGTGGTGTCAACGACGACAATCGCCTCGATGCCATCGCCGGTCGCCGTTGGCCAGGTCGAGTTTCCACCATCAAGCACGCCAGCGGTGACCGACTTACCTGTGAGGGCCACGACCTCCTCACGGCCCGCCACAGTCAGGTCAGCAAGCACCGTGTGCGCGGCACTGTAGGTGTAGTCCGCGGTGTCCATCAGGTAGCCGCTGACGGAGTCATTCACCCAATCGATCTTCTTGGTGTAGGCGGCGGTCGCAAAGGCAGGGTAGATCGCGCTGGCCATCATGGGCCTCCTTGAGCTGTGTGACGCTTCCGGTCAGTTCCCGATCCCGGCCAGGTACCGCGAGGTCATGTCATGCCCGGCCTCCCAACTCAGTCTGTCTAGCGCGGCCCCTTAGGCAGCGCCCTTGATGCTGCCCAGGTCTACCCCGGCGGTGCGCAGCGCGTGGACCAAGACCAGCACGGCCCGCACGTCGTCAGCCAGTTCTTCACACTTGTCACGGAGAGCATTACACTCCGCCTGCGTCGGCGTCGCCGAGAAGGTCAGGCCCGCGATCTCCCCGTTCGCATTGCCCATCGTCACCGTAGCCTGGCCGGCGCCGGCCGGTTGCACTACCGGCGTCACTCCAAAGAGCGCCAGCTTCTGCGTGGCGACAGTGCCGATCTTGGTGCCTGTCGTCGAGCCCCCGGAGATGGTCTTGCCATCGGCCAACACCACGTCGCCGTCCGCCTCGACCGTCAGCAGGGCGGCCCCGGCGCTGTCCTTCACCGCCAGCAGCGCCGCCGTCTGGGCCGCGAAGGCCTTCAGGGCCAGCGTCACCACGCCCACGGCGACCCCCTGAATCTCGTTGTCGGCGGAAGCATCCGGGGCCTTCTGCACGCGGGCATTGATAGCCGTCTGCATCTGCGTGGCATTCTCCGCCAGCCACACGCACTTGATGACATCCCCGACCGCATGGGCTGCGCCGGAGGTGCCGCATTGCCCGCGCGTCACGGTGAGCACGTTGCCAAGCACGGAGTCGATGCGCACGACCTCGCGCCCGGGGTCGTCTACCGGGTCGGGGTAGGTCGTCTCATTCCAGAGCTGCGCATAGCCGACGGCCGCCTGCAGGGCAGCAGCCGATGTGACCGTGATCTCCGTGGCACTGCCGTTGACCGCCACTGCTACGGTCGTCTCCGCCCAGTTCTTCAGCGTGTAGAAGGTCGTTGCCATGCTATCCTCCGAGACCTCTGCTGCCCATTCCCGCGCCGCCCATGGGGCCCGCCAACCGCGTCCCCGGCAGGTATACCAGCACGGCCTTGATGTGGCTCGTCGCCTCGTTGACGTGGCTGTCGCCGCGGAGGGTGTGCTCGACGATCTGGTAGACGGCCCCCGTCACCAGGCCGAGGTTCGGCAAGTCGGCAATGTTCACGAACATGTCCGGCGTCAGGCCCGTGCGCATCGGCCCGGTCCAGAGCAACGCTTCCAGCCACTTCGAGTGCAACTCGTTGAACCGCTTCAGCACCGCGGCCGAGGTGGTTGCATCCGGCTCGTCGAGGAAGGCCCAGTAGTCCCCGCCGACCGCCGCCCGCGCTGTCTCGTCAGGCACGTGGTAGGTCGCTTGGCGCTGGTCGCCATGGCCGTACATGCCCTTGTAGCAGTTGCGCCACCGGGCCCCCTCGCGCGTCCGCTCTATGCGACGCACGACATCCTCGGAGGTCAGCGTGTCATAGTTCAGGGCGAAGCTGATTGTGCTCACGCCGGGCTGGTAGGTCTGCCGCCCGGCGTCCAGGAAGAGCTTCTCATCCCAGCCCCACCGCCAGCCCATCACCGCACACACGGCGTCGGCATGGGCTGCCGGGTCCTCGCCGTCCTGCGCCTCCAGGGCCGGCAGCCCCGGTATCTCGTTGAGCGTGATCTCGATGCCGGCCATGTCCGCCTGCACTTCGATGAGACTGTCCGGCAGCCCGAGCCGATGGCCGAAGGCATGGAACCAGGCGGTCGCGGTCTGCCCGGCTGCCTGCCGGAAGTCCAGTAGGCAGGTGTTCGCCATCCGCGCGGCGATGAAGTCCCCGAGCTGCACCCGCAGGCGGGGTGTCCCCTGGCCCTCGGCCCCGTCGCGCCACCGCTCGATGCCGCCGGGCATGATGTACAGCGTCGCCAGGTCCGCGGCGGCGAAGCCCGCGCCCGCCGCCGCGTCCCAGCCCATGTTCACGACGACCTGCCCGCGCTCTTTCCAGCCCGGGTAGATCTCCCCGCCGTCCTTCGCTCCGTAGAACTCCGCCGTCGCCTGGGTGCGCTTCCAGGTGCTGTCCATGGTGAGGGTGATCTCCCGCAGCAGCCCGTCGCCTTCAGTCGTGTCATCGGCCGGCAACCCGGGGGGGACGGCGATGGTTGGCGCATGGTCCTCGGTGGCGAGCCACAACACGGGCCGGTCCTCCGTGCTGCCCTCGCCGGGGGAGAAGGTCACTACCGGGCGGTAGCCAGGGGCCGCGCCCCCCGCTGCGGTCACCGCCCAGCCGGTGCTGCTGAACCACTGCGCCTGCGACTTCACCACGCCATAGGTGACAGCCGGTTCCCAGGCCGCGCCCGGGATGAGCCGGTAGTCACGCGGCCAGCAGGTGCTATCGGTCGAGTCCGAGTCCGAGTAGAGCACCTTCGAGACGTTGACGCCGATCTGGCAGCCCGCCAGACCCAGCGACATGAAGCCCGCCTGCAGCCGCAGGGCCGGATGATAGATGTGCCACCAGCTCTGCCAGTTGTTGCTGTTGCGGATCAGGATGTGCCCGCCGGGATAGCGGGCCGTGTCCTCCAGGTACTCCAGCACCCAGGCCTCCCGGCTGGGCCCCTGGTCCGCTGACCGGCAGTCGCTGGAGACGCCGAAGATCCAGCCCGTCGTGAAGACATCGCCCCCGCCGATGCCAACCACCGCGTGAAAGACCGGGTTCTTGTACAGCTCGCTGCCGAGGGGGATGACGAGGTTCGCCCGGCCATCCGTCCAGGTGCCGTCGGCGTCGTCCAGGTAGAAGTTCGGGGTGGTGCCGCTGACCTTGAGCTTGCAGGCCACACCGAGGCTGACCTGCGGGATGGCACCCTGCCCCGGTGGCGGCGTGTGGCTGATGATCTGCATCACCACGTTCGGCTGCCAGAGGTAGGTGGGTGTGTGAACGGCGGGGTCGGTAATCAGGTGAGCCAAACAGGTGGTCAGCGGCGTCCCGGCGGCGTACACGCTGCCATCGTAGAACTCCGCTCCCCCGAACGTCGGGCTGCCCGAGAAGGTCACGTCCCGCACTGCCTGGTTGTAGGTGTTGTCTATGCCCCAGTTCCCGGCCCCCCACACCATGTTCGTCGGCCGGAAGTCGCCCATCGGGGAGATGCAGTTCAGGGGCCCGATGAGTTCGGCGCCGCGCAGCTCCCAGTTGTCGGTCGGGCGCCAGTCACGGGAGAGGCCCAGAACCGTTACGACCCCGTCTTTGGCGGGGTCGCGGTAGGTGAGCTTGCCTTGCGGGCGGATGAGTGTGGCCATGTCCTATACCGCCGCGAAACTGCTCAGGTAGTTGCGGCACACGTACTCCAGGATGTCCCCGCTGCCGTCGTCCACGATCACCAGCGTTCTACCGTCATCAGGCTTCTCCGGCCACGACCGCGGCGGGCCATCCCCCTCCCCCGGCGTGTAGCTGCAGACCTCCAGCAGGTAGTTCGTACCGTCCAACAGCTCACGCTCGAGGTCGGCGCGTGACGAGGCGCAGAAGTACACCTTGTTGGCATCCCATCCGGTCTGGTAGACAACCCCGTGCGCCGTACAGGTGCCGCCGTTCTCCAGCCCGGCGCCGAGTTGGGCCATCAGGTCACCGCCGCCCAGGTGTGTCCCCGGTCCTTACTCCGTGCGAAGTCCGTGTCCCCGGTCACCGTGTTCCACGCCGAGACCAGCAGCCAACCGCAGTCTTCCTCGCCGATGAACGGGTTGCGATAGGCCCCGGCCAGCGGCCCCGTCGGGAAGGGCGTCCAGGTCCCGGGCGGGCCCGCGTCACACCAGTCGCCGAGAATGTCCCCGGTAGCGCCAGAGCCGTCCTGGTAGACCCGAAAGATCAGGCCGCCGAGGCCGCGCTGCATGTGGGGGTTGCGGCGGTACCCCCAGGACACCACGCCGAGCGTGTACTCCCGCGTCGTGATAGCCCCGAGCCCCGCCGACCGCACCCGGTACTCATAGAAGGCCTCCGGCAGTGGCGGCGTCCGCCAGCGCCCATGCTCATCCGCCGTGTAGCTCCCGCAGGCTTCCCAGGCGCCTGTAGTGCCTGCCTCCCGCCGCTCGACCTGGTGAGCGCCGGCGTCGGGATCGTCGCTGCTTGTGCCATCTCCGCGCACTCGGTCCGTCCCGCTGAGTTCCAGCCCGTGCGCCCGGCCCGATCCCGTCCAGTAGGCGTTGACCGTGAGCGGCACGAACGGGATGCCAGAGATGCCCCGGATGCGCCGCACACAGATTGCCGCGTCGCCCGTCAGGTTGTCGCCGGTCCCCCGGTCAGCATCCCACCAGAACAGGCCGCCGAGGCGGTGGCTGTCCGCGTCCAGCGTCGCGGCGTCTACCGCCGCTGTCTCGTAGGTCGCGGTATGCTGCTCCTGCCAGTTCAGTTCGTTGACCAGACGGCTCAGCGCCTTGGCCGCCGTGGGGTCATCCGTCAGCGGACTCTCCGGGCAATGCTGCACGAACTGTGTCTGCTTCATGCCCCGTTCGCCAACATCAAACTGCTCATAACCGTAGGGCAGGTTTCGGTGCGTCACGCCGTCCACGGTGGACCCGAAGCCGCAGAAGTCCGCCAGGAACTTCCACGGCGCGATGGCCGCCTGCGAGCTCAGGGCGTCGCCGCTGCTAGCCTCAGGGTCTCGAACGAGCGTGATGCTGGTCAGCTTGTAGAGCCCGGCCGCCGCCGGCAGCGCCACCCTCAGGCTGTCCACATGCTGCAGGCTGATCGTGTTGCTGCGGGTCAGGTAACCGAGGTCCCAGGTCACCGTGCCATCGGCCGCCAGGACGCCGGGGAAGCTGAAGGTGCGCTGCGTCCGGGTGTAGGTCCACTCGCCGTCCGGGGCCATGTAGCGGTGCGTGGCGCAGGTGTAGCAGGGATCGTCCACGTCCACCGTCGAGTAGCCGATGGTGAGGTCAACCGCCAGCCCCTCGGCGGCTTCCGGCCACTCGCTGAAGGCCGCCACCAGGAAGCCGCTGTTGTCGTAGTTCGTCACGTCCTCGGTGGGGCAGGCCGTCACCGCCGCCGGGAGGTCGTCAAGGTCCGGGATGGCGTTGGCCTTCAGCCAGAGAACGAAGTCGCCGTTCCACCAGCCACCCTCGGGGACGTGGCCCTGCACGTAGTTGCAGCGCACGAAGTACCGCGTCTGCAGCGCCCTGGTGATGCTGCCCCCGCCAGCGCCGGCCGTCCACCAGCCGTTGTGCCCGCCGTCCACCGTGACGCCCGCGACTGCTGCCCAACTGCTCTGCCGGGTGGCGTCGCTGTCCACGATCTTAGCCGCCCAAGCCAGCGTGACTGCGGGGCCCCAGTACGGGTCGCCCGTGTCCAGCGGCACCGCAATGCTGTTGAGCGCCGCGAGGCACCGCGAGTTGTTCTGCTCCCCGCTGGACTGGTCTTCGTGGTTCGCGGCCAGCCAGGCCGGGTCAACCGTCCCGCCCAGCACCTCGTTGCCGAGAAACTCGTACTCGCCGGTCTTGATGCGGTTGGCCACGTCGCCGGGGTAGTACCACATCGCCGCGACGTACCACGGCGACGTTCCGGGCCCCAGCCAGACCGGAGCCTTGACGGTCTCCGTGCTGTAGAGCCGCAGGCCTCCGTCGGCGGCCCAGTCATCGGCCAGCGGAAAAGCATCCGGCATCTCCTATGTCGCCCCGATCCCGAACCGCGCCGGGTTCTGCGCCCATGCTACCGGCCCGACGATCTGGCATTCCGCCTGCCCGGTCATCGCCCCGCTGCTCCCACCGATCCGGTGCAGCTTGATGGCGCCGCCATCCCCGAAGTACCGCCAGGTGCTACTGCCCGGGTCGCTGCTGGCGAAGGTCCAGACCCCGCTATGGTACCAAGCATTGCACGTCGCCAGCGGCACCATGACGCCTGCGACTTCGCTGACGTGCAGGCCCTGAATCTCCCCGTAGCTGTGGTTCAGCGTCGGGGCGCTGCCATAGTAGATGCTGGTGGACAGTGACCCGGCCTCACCACCGATGATGACGCTACCCTCCTCGGTCCCTTCGCCGAAGACATATGCTTCGCTGACCGAGGCGGTGCCGATGGTTGCGGTGATGCCTGTCTCGCCATCTGCGAAGAGCATGTACTGGGCATAGCGGTCCGTCCAATTGCGGATGCTGCTGCGCGTCTCCTGACTGTCGGCTCCCACCCGGCCCTTGACGATGACGTTCGTGAGACCAAAATCGCCGGCGAGTATCCACTCAGTAGGTCCCACCCAGGTCTGCGTTGGCGGAGGAGGTGGATACCCTCCCCCCTGGTGTCCCTCCAGCCCCGAACACATGAACTCCCAATCGCGGTTCATCCCCGCCCCGGTGTAGAACTTCGCCTCCGCCCGGTAGACATACCCCGTCGTGTAGAGTGGGTGCCGGCCCGGGTCCAGGATCGCCAGCCAGGCGTTGTAGGCGGCCTGGGCGGCGGCGGGCCAGGTGGCGCGGGCACTGGCCCCGGTGACCTCGTTGCTGATCGCCCACAGTATCATGGTGCAGCCGGCGGTGCAGTAGTGGACGCCGACCTCCGTGTTCACCAGTGCCGGGAGGTCCAGCAGCGCTAGATCGAAGCCCCAGGTGGTGCTGAGGTCCGGCTGCCCCGGGATCTTCGCGTAAGGTCCCCACTCCTCGGCCACTGCACCCTCCCGGCTGTAGGCTTCTCTAAGCCCCTGGTTCGGCCCCCGTAGACCTACCCCCTCACCTCGGCTCCCCGCACGGGCAGCACGCCTCCCTGTGGCCGCCTCACTGCGTCCCGTAGGCCCCCACATAGTTGCCTTGCTGCCCGAGGGCGCCCCGTACTCCCATCACGATGGCCTGCCGCACCTCCGGCGACGAGGTGAGCAGGCGCAGCCCATCCCCGGAGGCGGAGAACTTGATCTCCAGGCTCTGCTTCGCCTCCAGCCAGCCGGTCTGCGCCCGGTACGCCTTCATGTTCGCGGCGAAGATGTCTTGCTGAGACCCGCCGCTCTGCTGTAGCTGTGACGACTCCTGCATGGCCAGGTCGTACTCCGTCCACCTTTGGGCCATGTCAATGCGCCCCTTCTCCTCGGTGCTGCCCGCCCCGGCCCGCAGGCGGTCATACCACGCCGACCACTGGTCACCGACGTTCGTGGCCAACTGCTTCGCCTGCTCCAGGAGTGTCTTCTTCTGCTCCTCGGCGGCCCTCGTCTGCTTCTCCGCCGCCGCCTTCTGGGCTTCCAGCAAGCCGATCCAAGCCTCCGCCTTCGCCTGCTCGGCCTTGGCCGCCGCGTCCTCCTGGTCGGCTACCCCGGCCAAGGCGGCGGCCCGCTGCGTCGCCAATTCGTAAGCCTTCTCGGCGGCCTGGACGCCGATGGCTGACTCTGCCGTCGCGTCCGAGACAAGGGCGGCCTGTTCCCGGTAGTAGTTCGACCAGGACTGAGCGACCTTGTCCTGTGTGCCGGACCAGGCATTCCAGTCCGTTGCAGCCTTCTGAGCCTTTTCATCCGAGGCCTTCGCTTGCTCATCGGCCTTGTCTGCCGCCGCCACCGCTGCAGCGTTAGCAGGGTCCCTCAATAGCTTCGCGTAAGCCATGCGCTTCGCGATGCCACTGATGCCCCCGGTACTCTCCGCGTTCTCACGAGCCCACTGCATTCGAGCACCACGGCGCTCCGAACTACCAGGAGCGAGGCCGCGCTTGTCAAGATCGGCTGTATTCTCCTCGGCGCTCTTCTTCGTGCGTTTCACCTCAGCTATGGCCCCCGCTGAGATGCCCAGCATCGCCAAAATGCCTATTACCGCCGCTGTCGCTCCAGCAATCGGAATGATGCCGCTCGCCCCCACCACCCGGGCCCCGGCGTTAGCTCCCGCCCCTCCCGCCGCTGCCGCTGCCCCTGCCTCGGCATTGGCCGCCGCCGTTGCCTGCGCAGCAACGGCATTCTTGGCCATCGCTGCCGAGAGGGATTCCCAACCCTGGATCGCCCCGGATAGAAAGGTCATCGTCTTCCCGAGACCCAAGGCGATCAGGCCCAGCCCGCCGCCGACCAGCACTGTGTACTTTGCCAGGGTCGGATGTTCGACGGCGAACTTCCTGACTGCCTGCGTCGCACCCATCAGGAGTTCTACCAGTTTGCTCAACGTCGGAACGGCTTTCATCCCCATCTCTAGAAATGCCCGCTTCGCCGCTCCCTGCAGCTTCAGCAGGCTATCCTCAAACGCCTTGGCCGCGTCAGCATCCTTGCCACTGAAGGCGGTCCCGAGACGTTCCGCCTCGGCGATGATGTCAGTAAGGGAGCCTTTGGCTTCGATCATCATCGGAATGAGCGCCGCGCCACCCCTGCCCAGGATGCTCATGGCTATCCCTTGGCGTTCGCCGGGCGCGGCGTTGCGGATGACATTCGACACCTCCAGAAAGAGGTCGGCAGTAGACTTGAGATTACCTTTCGTGTCCCTTAGCTCGATCCCTAATGACTGGAACTTCTTGACCGCCTCATCATTGCCTTGGGCCGCCATGTAGGCATTGCGAGAGACGAACCTCAGACCCAACTCGACATCCCCCAGCTCTGCCCCAGTCCGCTTCGCAACAGACCCCAATGTAGACAGCATCTCGACCGAAACCCCGGTCCGCAGGTGCATGTTCTCCAGCTCGGCTCCTGTGTGGCCAGCGGCGAGTCCTGCTGCTGTCAGCGTGCCAACGATGATGCCGCCTGCCACCATCATCTTCGAGCCCACAGCATCTGCCACCCCCATGACGCCGCCCCAGCGGTCCTGAAAGTCCTGGGTCCGCTTCGCCATGGCGTCGATCTTCGACTCCATGACCATCAACACAGGCCGCGCCTTGTCTATGGCACCGACCAGGATGTCGAGTTTGACTTCCGGCATGGTCTATCCCGTCTTCCCGCGCGGGTGCAGGTTGGCCCACTCCGCGAGACCCTTCCCCTCGGCACAGCCCACACAAGCGAAGAGTTCCTCGGCGCTCAGGGTCTTGATCTCAACGACGTTCATGCTCAGCATCTGCGCCAGCACCGGCAGGGCTATGCAGTCGGGGAGGCTTCGCCCGCCTCCGGGGTTGGCGCGGGCGTATCGCTCGCAGGCGCTGTCGTAAGGCTCCGCCCATCCGCCGTCGTCTCTGGTGACGAACCAGGCGAAGGCGGCTCGGGCGGCTCGACTTTTCCCATCACCAGCTCCTTGAGCTTGTCCATGTAGGCGTCAACGACCGCCGACTTGAAGGCCACGATCCACGCGGCCTTCGTCTCGGGGTTGCAGGGGAGGGCGTTGCCGTCAGCATCCACAACGCCCTCCCAAGAGACAACCGACTTGTCGAAGTAGTCACGCAGCGCCAGGGCAATCGCCCCGCCGTCGCGCTCCACGAAGGCCTTGTCGAGGCCGGCCTGCGCTTCGTCGTTCTTCACGAAGGCGAACGTCGCGCCCTCGTATTCCACGATCACTTGCACCGGACAGAATGGCATCTCTCGTCACCCTCCCTGAGTTGCTCCGCAACTCCGAGCTGCCTCAGGCAGCTCCAGTCTACGTCAGCACCACGCGGTTGAACGCCGTCCCCGGACCCGGGATCCACTCGTGCTTGAAGCCGATCCGGCCCTGCGCCTCCACCGGCATCCCCCAGGCGCCCGGCACCATGTTGCTCAGCGTCGCGGTGATGTTCTGCCCAGCCGTCCCGTTCAGCATGGCGATCACGACGGCCTCCGGCGTCCACGTGTCCACGTCCATCGCCGTCCCCTTGAGTACGTTGCTCAGAACCGCCGAGAACTTCACGTCATTCTTCGTGATGTACACCCCGTCCACGACGTGCTGCACCCCGGCGGTCTTGGCGTCCATGGGATTGTGGAACTCGGCGCCCAGGTCGTTGCTGAGGTCGAAGCTCAGCGTGCCGGCCGCGGCGCCGCCGTAGGTCACACCGATGTTGTTGTTCGTGTGGCCAAGCAACGAGTTGTACACCGGCACCTTCGTGCCCACCGCCTGCTCCGTCGCCAGCTTGAAGCTCATGCCCAGGGTATACTGCACCTCACTGCCCAGGCCGCCGGCGCACGAGACCTTCGCCGACGACGGCTGCCCGCCGGTCAGTACCCACTCCTGGCCGTTGGTACCGTCGTCCACCTCGATCAGGAAGTCGGGGAAGCTCGCCACCTGCACGACAGCGGTCACGGGGAACCACAGTGCCAGGTCCGCCTTGTCCACCCCCCCGCAGGTAAAAGAGAGGGTGATGGCATTGGCGCCCTTGCGGGCCACCACCTGACCGCCGATGCCGTTGAAAATCGTGTTGTTGGGGTCAATGGCAAAGTCGCCGCCGCTAATGGCCCGGCAGAACGCCGCCGGCGTGCCGGTGGCGATCTTGCTGATGCCCTGCACCTGTCCGGTGAAGACGTTACTCATCGGGGCTCACCGCCTCCTGCTGGGGTTCTGGGGCATTGCCCTGGGGCTTGGGCGTCGCCTTGATCTGGTGCCGCTCCCTAGCCTCGTCGGGGGTCGGCCCTGCCACATACGGCCCCGCCGGAGCGGAGACCTGTTCTTCCTTCTCGTGTCGCATCTGTGTGCTCCTCTCTCGCGGATCTGCCGACTACCCCTGCCCGCCCGTACTCACGTCCACTACCATGTCGCAAGCGATGGCCCAGACTCGCTGGCTCATCTGCCGGATGGTCGCCACGTCCTCGGTCCGGGTCGGCCCGTCCTGGCCCAGGTCCCAGCCGAGGAAGCGGTGCTCCCCAAGCTGCGCCCCGGCGGTGTCCGTGCTGGCGAGGCTGACCTCCGTGCGCACCCCACCGCCGCCGATCACCGCCAGCCGCCGCTTGGGGTCCGTGAACATCGCCTTGCCGATGATCTTGGCGTAGCGTTCCCGCGCCCGCGTCATGTTCAGCTCGATCTTCCCCTCGGCATCGCGGCACTGCTCGAACATCCGCACGTGCACCAGCCGCAGGCGCTCCGAGCTGACCAGTAGCCCGCCAATGCCGGCGTCCGTCGGCTCCGTCCCCAACCCCCGAATGATGATGGCCGGGCAATCCTTGAGCAGGCTGTCCGCCTCCGGGTAGTCCGCATAGTCCCCATGATCGAGGACCTTCAGGGCCACCTCGCTCGCCCTTGCCGTTGAGGGCAGCCACCCGGCGGGCAGGTGCGCGGTCAGCACCGCCAGCACCGCATCCACCAGTTGCTCAGTGTGGACGAAGTCAATGGCCATGCCCTATGCCTCCTTCTCCACCAGCAGGTTCCAGGCCGCCCCGAGACCCGCGCGCCGGGCCTCACGCACGTAGTACGTCACCCACTCCCGGTCCCCGTCCTGCAGGATGCTCAGTTGCCAGCCGACGGAGATCACCTCCGCCGTTCGCAGGCGGCACACATAGGCCGCCGTGGCGAGGTCACCCAGAACCGTTGCCTCTTGCTTGCGCGTCATCTGTCGCAGGCTGCAGCGCAGCGTCGGCCGCAGCTCGTCACGGTCGTGCTGGCGCTCCAGGTCTTCCGGGCCGGTGGGGGTCGAGATCGGCTTGATGATGCGGGCGGTGGCGTTGTAGAGACCGTCCATGTCAGTCTCCGAGGCCCTTGCTCAGGGCTGCTTCGTACAAGCGCACGGCTTCTGTGGCAACCGCCTGCGTCAGGGCCGCTTCCCGCTGGGGGTTCCAGGCCGACCAGGGCTTGCCGTGGAGAAAGTGAGCCCGCCCGCCCTTGTGGCCCTTGACGTTCCGGAACTTCCGTGTCAGCTTGCGGCGCATGGTGATGACCCCACCCGTCGTCACCTTGGCCGTGAGTATCCGCATCCGGCGCTTCGCGTGAACCTGTTCGCGCTTCGTCTTGAGGCTGCTTGACACCCGGTAGCCGTACTTCGCCGCCCACTCCGCTCGGGTGTGCGTGTAGCTGTCAGTCTCATGCTGGGCCTGGGCATACTGCGATGCCTGGCCGCCGAAGCTCACCTGAGCCCACAGCGCCCGGGGGCCCTGCGCGCCGACCTCGTAGCTCCCCGACCGCAGCAGCGTGCCCTCGTCGCGGGGCGTCTGGGCCTTCGCCGCCGCCAGCGTCGCCCGCACCTGCTTGACCAGCACAGGCTTCAGGTCACGCGCCACGTGGCTGCTAACATCCGCCAGCCGCCCGATCGCCGCCCGCACCTCGTGGCTGTCAACGCTGATGGTCAGCATCGGCTACACCGTCCCCGACCAGCCGCCGCGCAGGAATGGCTGCACGCGCGTCCAGGCCGCCGGGCAGATGCCGGCCGGTACGGTGCGCGGGCCATAGCTCTCACTGATCCCATCCACACTGATGTTCGTCACCCCCGCTGCCTGCAGGGCGTCGCGATCAACGAGATCGGGGCCCGACAGCTTCGCGAGCAGCCAGGCCGCCTGCTCACAGACTGCCGCCTTGATGTCCTGCGGGACCAGCTTCGTCACGCCGTCATGGTCCACGTCCGTGATGCGCGGGAAGTGCAGCGCCTGCACGTCCAGGTCACAGTTGTATGGGAATCCCGCGAAACGACTCCGAGCGGGGCTACGCACGTTCAGCCGCGCCCCGCCCAGAGCCTCAAGGTCCTGCGTCGCCTGAATGAGTGCCTGCTCCCGCAGGGTGACCGCCAGGGCGTCCCATGACTGGGGCTGCAGGGTGACCACCCGGGCGTCCCATGACTGCGCCCGCAGGGTGTTGGCGAAGTACGCCGTGGCCTGCACGGCGGTCACGTAGCAGTTGTCGTCCTTGCCGCCGGGCGTGCAGACAATCAGACTGGCCATCTCAGTCCGTCCTTCCGCGGTCGCTTACACGCGGCCCTTGCCGGGCACGTAGGCCACGCCCACCAGGGCAGTCACGAGGTCGCCGCTGGCGGCCGTGCCCGCCTCCGTGGCCTTGAACGACAGCACCTGGCCCTGAGACATGTTCAGCGCCGAGAGAGTCGTGCTCAGGTCCAGCGGCCAGCCGACGTTCGCCACGATGTTGTCAGTCGTCGGGGTGTCGGTGACGCGGCTGGCCACGACGACCGCGCCGGCGCCTGTGGTCTTGTTGTAGGCTACGTAGGTGCCCTTGTTGTCGGCATGGCCAGTCTTGGCGGTGCCGTCCACCAGCCAGACACCGACGATGAGACAGTCACAGGGAGCCAGGAACACGTTCACCTCGGGTGCCGCATGAGCGTCCATGACCCCGATGTAGCGCATGGCAATCAGGGGCTCATTCTCGGTCATCCTACTTGGCCTCCTTCGCTGGCTTCTCCGCCTCAGGAGCGGCGACCGGCCCCTCCTGGATTACGACACCCTTCTCGTCTAGCACCAGCACCCCGGCGGGCATCTGGTCGGCCCACCCGTTCGCGGCACAGACCGCCTTGATGTCCGACCCCACCGGGTAGTAGAAGCGGAACCAGGTCTCCGGCTCGCCATCCGTAGCATTCATCTTGCGGAACAGTTGCGGCATGTCACTGCCTCCTTGTAGAGCGGGCGAGGCCGGTGTCGCCACCAGCCCCGCCCGGAGGTTCTCTGAACCTCACTGTTTGTCGCGGTCCCCGCGCTACACGCGGTAGTCGTGGAGCATGATGTACCCGGCCGTCGCGTCAATGACGCCCACGCCGTACTTCATCACGCCGACGAACTCCGTACCCCGGAGGGTGGCGTCACGCTGGGGTTCGATCTTGAGGTCGCCCTTCCACACGCAGCCGATGGCGTAGGACGACATGAAGCCTCCCACCCAGTCTACGGTCGTCGCGGCCGGCACCTTCGAGTGCTTGAAGCAGTTCACGCCGAGGATGTTCGCGGCGAAGTCGCTCTTCCAAATCTCCCTGGCGATGGCATCCGATGCGGCGGCGTTCAGCAGCGGGGTGGTCGACTCTGCCAGGAAGTCCTCCCAGCCGTTCGGGTGGAAAAACGCGGCGTACGGCCCCGGCACCGGCACGCTCTCCAGGCCAGAGATAGCCCGGCGGAACTTCGCCTGGGTGACGGGAGTCGTGGTCGCGAAGCTGCCGGTAATCGCGGCGGTCAGCGAGGCGAACAGGGCCATGACATCGCCGTCGAACTTCGTGGCCGCGGCGGTACCGATAGCCCTACCGCAGTCCGCGATGAGCTGCCCCGGCCCGCCCTGAACGGAGTCCACGGCCAGGTCACTGATGAGCACGTTGATGACCTTCTCCGCGGCGGTCACCGAGCCCGGACCACTGGTGTCCAGCACGGAGATGCTGGAGTAGTCCGTCCCCTCCGTCCCGTCACCCATGGTCACAGCGGTGTACTTCGGGAAGGTGGCGGTCAGCCCGGGCGAGTCGCGCAGGTCCCGCCACTGCAGGAACTGCTCCGCGATGCCGGTCTTCGGCATGAACAACGACTTGTCAACAAACCACATCTGCGCCTCGCCCAGAATCTGCGGGACGAGTTCGGTCAGTGTGGTGGTGGTGGTGCCAGCCATCTCTACTCACTCCTGTTACCCGATGGTGACCCGACCGACGCCCTGGCGCTCGCGTTCCTTGCGCCAGTTCGCCGTGGTCTGGGTCGCGGGTTTGTTGGGGTCCCATTCTCCGGCCAGGGGCGGCTGCCCCGGCGTCGCCGCCGTCGGGCTGCCGATGCTCAGCACCTTCCCCGACAGGCGTTCCGCCAGCGGGCGGGCCTCCTCGCCGTACTTCGCCACGAGCTGCTCCGGCGTCAGCGAGGCCACGTCAGCCAGCCACGCCTTCTGCCGCTCCTGGTACTTCATCCGCGCCTCCGCGATGCTCGCCTTGATGGCCTCCTCGTCGGCCCCCGTCACCTGCACCCGAAACTCCGACGGCAGGTCCGGGGCCTCGACCGCGAGCAGGTTTGCCCGGAGCGTCTGGATGTTGGCGTCGGCCACCTGGGTCTGCAGCCTGGCAGTCTCCGCCTGGGCGTCCGACGCGACCTTCTGGGCCTTCTCCAGCTCGCTCATCGCGGCGGCCTGTTGCGCCGCCTCGGCGTCGCGGTACTTCTGCAGCTCGGCATCGCGCTCTGCCAGCGTCTTCGCGTGCGCCGCTTCGAGGCTGCGCTTCTCCCGCGCGAGGCGGTCCGTCACGACCTTGTCCATGTCCGCCTGGGTGAACTGCCCCGCGACACCGGCCCCAGTGCCTCCCGCCGCGTTGTCTGCGCCCAGACCGCTGGCCTGGCCATCACCAGCGGGCGGGGTGGTGCTCTGTCCGTCTGCAATCGGCTTCTCTGACATGGTGCTCGGCCTCCGTTTTTGCCGCCCGTCGGCGTGAAGGACGCCCAAGCGTCCTCGTGGAATCGGAAGAGCCGCCCTCAGAAGAGGTCGGCTCGGTGTGCCCGTGTCGGGATGTGGCCTTAGTTGCTACGCCTCGGTTGCCGCCAACTTATTGCTGAGACGTTCTGCTTCCTGCCCTATCTTCACATGCTCATCCCACCCCCTTTTGCCGAACGTCGTGATCATTTCACCGTTCTCCATATCGGTCACGAAAACCATGCCCTTCTCAACCTGGATGTGGGGCCGCTCGATCCTCCTCAGAAGACGTACCCCGCCCGCAAACACGCCCGCGGCCACATTCTTCCCGAGGGGGGCAAGCGGAATCACCATGGGAGGCGCATGGCGAATCCCATGCTCTGCATTCCACCACCGCTCTCTCTGCTCTGCCATCATGCTCACGCTGTTTCTGGCGGTCTCCGCCTGGGCGTCCGCCGCAAGTCGCTCTGCGGCGATCTGTTCGCGGATCGCCGCCTTCACGTCTTCGCGTTGCATCTTCTCGAACCACTCCTGTGCATCGGCCAGTACCTGCGGGACGAGTTCGGTTAGCGTAGACCCGCTACGAATACTGACCCCTGGCGTCGGCGCAGTGGAATCTGCCAGCGCCGCATCCTCCAGCTCTGGCGGGCTGGGTCTGCGAATGCGTGCAACCCCGCCGAGACCGTCGTCCATATGATATTCCAAATGTCCCTCTACCCACCGAAAGCCGAACTTGCAGCGCGGACAATACAGCTCGCAGCACATCTCTGACATCTCGCTCACCCTGTTTCTGGCGGTCGGGTGGGACAGGGTGAGTGAACCCACCCTCCCGCCAAGGCTCTGTCTACTCCCCCAGTATAGCCGCCCTCGGAAGAGGACGGCTCGGGGTGCCCGTGGATAGGTGCGATGCTACTCGATCAGACTTCGAGCAAACTCCTCATCAATGGCTACCGTTGCACCTATAGGAAACCACTTGTTCTCAGGTGCCCACTCGTATGTCACGCGCCAGTAACTGACATTCCCGCAGACGCACGTACTCTCAACGAAGTTGCACACTACCCGGTCTGACCTGATGGTCATGGTATCGACTTGGCCGCACTTCGGACACGTCATCATGACCTGGAGCTGTTGGGGTGTGCTGTCTTTGTCGCAACCCCCCGGCTCCGCAATGTCCGCAAGCTTCGCCCTAATGGGACCATGAGGCGTCGGGTAGCTGAGGAGGTCCATTCCACAACCCTGGCAGTTGTCGGGTTGTGCTGGGTCCCAAAGACCTTCGACTGGCTCGTCCACGAAAGCGATCTGTTGGACAGCTATCCAGTCTTGGCCATCCCAGACATGCCCCTTCCTCAGAATGCCGGGTATCAGCATTGCATCGGATGGTACGTAGAAGCACTCGCAGGACATCGTCTTTGGGAGCAGGTCAGCATACTCCGTCTCGACCTGCTGCTTCAGGTAGTGTTGCAATGACTCTGCTATTGCCGTCTTCCACCCTTCGCGCCAGTCTCGACAATCCCCCATGCGCATTGCTTCGAGGTACTCCATGATGCCGCCAGCGACTTCTATGTGCTGGAGAGTGTCATCGTACGCACTGTCTCCGTCTAATCCCCATCTCTCTCCGTCCGTACCGCTTTCTGCCATCATGCTCACCCTGTTTCTGGCGGTCAGGTGGGACAGGGTGAGTGAACCCACCCTCCCGCCAAGGCTCTGTCTACTCCCCCAGTATAGCCGCCTCCGGCACGTACGGCAACAGATCATGCACACAGTTAGGGTGGCCAAACCCTTCGCCCTGCGCCTGGCTCAGCGTCGGGTAACCCGCCGTCTCACCGCTCATGCTCACCACGACGCCCTGCCAGGGCTCGCACAACTCGCAGCTCCGGGCGTGGCTGCTGATCTGCAGCAGGTCCTCACCAGCCTCGAGCATCCGGTTCGCCGTGCCCTGCCAGGAGGCCTCCCGCGTCGTGGTCCGCGCCACCATCTCGGCGTAGTCGCTCATGGCCCACTCGCGGCCGGCCTTGTCGGTGAACCCCGTCACGCCCTTCTCCTGCAGGTCGGCGACGATCCCCTTGCTGACCTGCCGCCGCGTCTCGCCCCCGGTCAGCCCCGCCTGGATGTTGCCCAGCGTCGCCTGCCGGTACACGTCGCGCACCGCCCGGCCCACCCCGCCGGTCACGTGGTCCAGGTCCTGCACGAGCGTCTGGGCGATGCTGCTCATGGCGTCCTGGTGAATGGCGGTCATGCCCATACTCGACCCGAGGGCCTGGTCGGCGATCCGCAGGTTGTGGAGGTACACCGTCGGCACGTGCGTCTCAGCCCAGTCCCGTGATGCCCCCTCCAGCCCGTGCAGGATGGTCTCGATCTGCTTGAGCTGCTTGTTCAGGTAGTCCCGTTTCCACTCGCTGATGCTGCCCTGGCCGAGGAGGCGCAGGATGCGCGCCTCGCCGTCGCGGTAGACGCCGCCGAGCTGGTCGGCGATCTCCAGCAGTTCGGAGCGGCTGTACGGGCGCAGGGCCGCGGCCATCAGTCAGCCAACCCTCGCCGCCCGGTGAGCTTCAGGCCGATGTGGCGGGCGAGTAGCCGCCATGCCTCCGACCAGTACCGGGCCTCTGTTTCGCGGTATGACAGGCCAGCCCAGTCCGCAACAGCGACGAACGCGCGGTAGTACCACCCTCCGAAGAACCAGCTTTCTGCAGCCACCACACAGCGCAGTGCCCAGGCCACCTGTCCTGCTCGGAAGGGCCATGCCCGGCAGCGCCCCTCCCAATCGCCGGGGTAGACCCACACCGCCCGGTAGGCAAGCTGGTGCCGAATGTGCCAGGCATATACGGGCACCCCATACCAGTCTCCCACGTTGGCAACCCGGTATTTCCACAGAGCCAGTTCGGTCACCGTCATACACCAACGCCGCAGAAGCAGATCGCTCAGCATGGTCACTCAGCCTCCTGCGGCACAATCGCCCGGAAGAGCGACGACCCGCCCGGCGCCGGCGGCGCCATCGCCTGCTTCGCCGCCCCCATCTCCTCGAGCATCGCGTCCGCCTCTTCGCTCGACACCCCATGCAGCGCCATCATGGCCCGCTTCGGCGTCTGTAGCCCGGCGGCCACCATGGCGGTCTGCTCCTCCACGTCCTCCATGCGGTCCTGCGGCAGGCCATCGGAGAACGTGACCGTGATGTCCTCCGGGCCGACCGCCACAAGGCTGCCCTCCGCCGGCTTCCAGTCCAGCGCCCCCGGCCCGACCGCCGCCGCCAGCTTCGTCGCCACCGACAGCAGCCGCTGCAGCCCCGGCCCCCAGGCGCGCTGCTTGAGCGCCACGGTCGTCTGCGTCTTCATCTGTGACAGCCGCAGCGCCCTCCCCGACACCGGCCCAGCGCCACCTTCCTGCGGGACCAGGGCCGTCATCTCCACGCCCGCGTTGACCGCGAAGGCCACCTTCAGGTCCTTGAGCTGGTTCTCCACGGCGGGCAGTTGCGGATCCCACACGACGTACTTCGGCTCCTGCTGGCCGGGCCCCACCTCCAGGTACTTCATGCCCTCCAGCTTCACGTTGCCGGCGCCGTCCTTGAACGCATCCGGCACCATCGGGCCGGTCATAGTCGGGTCAACGTGCTTGCTCAGCACCGCCGCCCGCTGCGTCTCCCGGCTGTTGGCCTCCGCCTGCAGCGAGACCAGCGCCTCGTCATAGTCCGACTGGCCGAAGAACTGCCCCTCGACCGGCGGGCGGTTGGCGACATGCACCACGAGGAGAGCGTCCACGCCCGTCCCCATCTCCGGCGGCAAGTCCGCCAGCGCCTCGATGGTATTCAGGTCCACCTCGTCAGTCGCCGGGTCGAAATGGTAGACGCCAGTCTGCTGGTCCTTGTCCAGGCGGAAGAGTTGGTTGCGCACCACGCCGGGCTCATGCCGCTCCCGCCAAAGATACGGGTCATCCGCCTTGCGCAGGAGCACTTGGTCGAGGTTCGCGGCGACCATGCGGGTGGCGTCCAGGGGGTGCATCTCGGGGAAGAAGCAGGAGGGCGAGAACGTCTCCACGACGACCCGGCGCTGGCCCTCGTCGTAGCGCACCTTGAAGCAGGCGTCGCCGCGGTAGCTGGCACCGGCGGCTGCCACGAGGCAGGCGTTCTCCAGGTAGTTGTGCTCCATCAGTTCGTAGATGAAGTCCTGCGTGCCGGCCAGCTCCTCCGGCACCGTGGCCGTGAATGGCTGCCCGAAAAGCCGCCCGGTCACGAGGTCCGTCAACGCCCCGCAGAGGTTGACCGCCACGTAGGGGTGCGCGGTCTTCTGAGCACTGTCGCGCTTGTCCAGGTGCGCGGCGTGCTCGCCCCGGTACAGCATTCTGCCGTTGTGGTAAGCAATCAGCCGCGGGCGGTCGGCCAGGGGCGGCCACTCGGGCTTCGGGTTGTTGCCCGTCATCGCCGTCAGCATGGTAGCACTCACTCGTTGTCCGGTGATGCCCAGCCAGGAGGCAGCCTGCCCGAACCAGTTGCCGACCGTGGAGAGAACACTCATGCTCGTCCTCGGGGGATCATGCCGGGCCGCTCATGGAGCTTGTTGAATGCCCCGCTGGCCGCGTCTACCTGGTCATCGTGGGCATGGTTGTCGGCGTCCCCGGTGTACGCCGCCAGTTCGTTCAGAAAGTCACCGATCCACGGGCCCCGCACCAGCTTGACGTTGCCGGCCTCCGCCTGCGAGGAGAGGGGCCGCGCCCGCGTCTCCTTGGAGCCGGTCACCTTGTCGCCCCGGAACTCGAAGCCCGAGAGGGCGCGCCGGGTGTAGGTGTCAATGGTGTCCACGCCGCTGCTACCGGGCTCCTGCTCCATCCAGATCGGCACGCGCCTCGTGTCCACCTCGGCCGTCGCCACCACAAGGCTTTCCACGCCGCGGGGGGTCGCCCGCACCCGCTGTACATCCTGTACGTAGAAGATGCCGTCCTTGCTCCGACCCATCAGCACGCCGACGGTGTAGTCAGGGTCGCGCCCGGGCTTGGCCTCCGTCGCCGCCCGATCCCAGTAACGCACCCAGCGGCAGTCGGCCGGTGCCGCGTCCACGATCTCGAACCACTCGCGCCGGAACAGGTTGCCCGCGATGCTGTCCCAGTCGCCTTCGAGGAGTTGGGCCCGTGTGTGCGGGTCAAGCTCGGCGAGGCTCTGGCGGTACTCTTCCTGGTCGAGGCTCGGGTTGTCGCTCAGGCTGGCCGCGATGAACACCCGGCCCTGCGTCCGCCCCTCGATGATGAACCGCTGCTTGACCCACTCATGGCCGATGCCGCCGGGGTTGCTGGCCGCCCGCATTCGCAGCGGCACCTGATGCTGGTCAAGGCGCCGCAGCCGGGAGAACAGGTACAGATACTGCGTCTCCGGGAACTGCGTCAGCTCGTCGAAGCCGATGAACTGGAACTGCGCCGACTGGTAGCGGTACTTGTCACGCTCCGTGTCCAAGTAGGCGAACGTCAGCGTCGCCCCGGAGGGGAACGTCCACTGCTTATTCTGCTGCGACCAGTGGGCCTTGGTGCCCAACAGCCACTGCTGCGAGCGGTCCATGATCGCGTCGGGCAGCATCAAATCTGTGAAGGTGCGCCGGAACAGAATGGCCGCGTAGCCGGGCACGTCCACGTACTGCAGCGCCGCCATGAGCAGGGCGTCCGACTTACCACCGCCGGCCGCGCCGCCGTAGAAAGCCTCGCGGTGCGGGAGCCACAGGAACGCCGTCTGCTTAGGGTGCGGCTGGTGCGGTATCCACGTCGTCAGCTTCGGGGTCAGCAGCTCCTGCAGCCGCGGGTTCGAGCGCACCTGCTGCTGCCAGTATTCCAAGGACCTCGGCGCTGGCGCTGAGAGCGAGGCTGCCACTGTGCTTGTTCTCCGTCTGGAGAGGCCCGCCGCCCGGCCCGCTATGCTCGACCTGCTGCTTGTCCGTCAACGGCTGCTCGGCGAGCTTGAAGAAGAGCACGACGAGCCTCTCCAGGCTGGCCGCGTCTTCCGCCATGATGCCCTCGGAGCCCCGGTTCTGCAACGCCTGGAGGTAGCGGTTCACGTCCACCTCGATGCCCACCAGGACGCGCTCGCGGAACTTCATGGCCCGTTCGGCCACCTGCTTGGCTCGGGCCTGGGAGGCCTGCTGGTCGCGATCCTTGACGCGCTGCTGCCACTTGTGAGCGGCCGACCACAGCTTGAGCCTCGTCGCCTGCTTGGTTGGCACTGCCTCTGCGCTTGCCCTGTACTGTCTCGCCAACTTAGGCAGGGAACGCCCCTCGCCCATGCCGTAGTAGTCCTCGAAAGCCCGGAGCGCCTGGGGCGGTTCCTCGCCCTTGGCCGGGCTCTTCCGCGCCGCCATAGGTCACTCAACTCGCTCCGGGTACGGGGTGCCGGGCTGCCCTGGCCGGGAGGATGATGGCATCCCGGATGGTCTCGGCGATGGCCTGCATGAAGCGCGGCGGGACGCTGTTGCCGATGCGCTGGTAAGCATTCTGCCAAGTACCGACGAATGCCCACGAAGAAGGATAGGAACCGGCACTCTTCAACTCACCCAACACTAAGTGCCGCCATCCACCAGACTGCTTCACAAGTATGGGGGATGCCGAACAGAACCCGTTTTTGGGCACTGTCGGACATGGCCCTTCCCCATCATAGAAGACATGCCCCCATCCATGACCTCGAGCCTCTTGCCTACTGCGGTGTTCGATCCTCTGAGCCACCTGTTCTTTGTTCAGCCACCAAGGGCCATCGCCGGCTTGCTCTAATGCAAACCCAGTCGGCTTCCCCTGCGCCTTCGGAAACTCCGGCCCCCGCCCGATGTCCGCCCGGACCCCGATCCAGATGAGCCGTTCCCGTGACTGCGGGACGTTGAAGTACATCGCGTTCAGCAGCTTGCAACGGACGGCATAGCCGGTGGCCTTGAGACAGCGCATGATCTCCGCAAAGACATACTTCATCTTGCCCTTCACGAGGCCGCTCACGTTCTCCATCACGAAGACCTTCGGTTGCAAACCCTCGATGAGCCGGACGAACTCCCGGAAGAGGCTGTTACGCGGGTCATGTATCTGGCGCTTGCCGGCAGTCGAGAAGCCCTGGCAGGGTGGCGACCCATCCAGCACGTCAAGTTCGCCGACCCGCAGGCCCGTCAGCTTGAGGACCTCGGCGGCGGTCACCGTGCAGATGTCTCGCTCCAGGACCGGCGTCTCGAAGTTCGCCCGGTAGGTGGCGGCGGCGTTGGCGTCAAACTCGATGGCCAGGAGACCCTTGCCGCCGGCCCACTTGTAGCCGAGGGAGGAGCCGCCGCAGCCCGCGAAGGTCGAAATGTAGGTGAACTGGTCGACCATGAGGATGTGGTCTCTCACTACCTCGGCAATCCCACGCATGAGACCCGGAGGCACTGCGTTCCCAACCTGCCGGAATGCTTGATGGTCCGGGACTGCGAACCTAAACCCGTCTGCAAAGGACCCCAACCGCACCATCTCAGTGACGTGTAACCTTCGGCATTCTTCAGGGTGGTACAGACCGCCGTTCGTCTCTGACTTCTGCATAGTCGGCGCTGGCCGATCCCAGTGTAACTTGCTCGAAGAGAAGTGCCCCCCGAGAATGTCTCCAGGTTTCGCCCGTCTCCAGTACGCGCTGAAGAGCGGCGACAACGCCAGCGGCCTCTTGTCAAAGTCCGGCAAGCCCTGCCACGCTTCTCTGACCGTCATCGGTTTCGCTTGCGGTTTTGGGAACGGTGGCCAGCCCCCGTCACACTGGAAACTCATGGCCACACTCAGGGCAGGTCGCCCGCTTGACGTTACTCAGGTCAATATTCTCGTCGTACTCGCGGAACTCGGGAGGCACGAACCCCGTGGGCGGATGCTGCGCCGCCAACTCCGCGAGCATGTCCTCAAGCGCCGCCTCGGTGATGCCGGTCCCCTGCAAGCCGCGCTCACTCTCCGCCGCGATGCTCCGCAGTAGCCCCGTGAGAATATCCTGGTCGTCCTGCGGCGTGGTCGGATCGTCCTTGCGGGGCATCCCCAGCGTGTTCAGCTTGACCATGACCTTGAGGCTCTTCGGGTGGTCATGGGGCAGCGGGTAGGCGCGCCCCGGCACCCGTGTCATCCCGAGCTTCGTCGCCGCCATACAGATGCCATGCCCGCCGAGCAGGAACCCGTCCGAAGAGACCACCACGTTCTGCAGCCAGTCGTCTTCGTCCAGGCTGGCCTGGAGTTCGGCCACGTTCTCGTCGCTATGCTGGCGCGGGTTGTCGGGATGGCCCTTCAGGTCGGTGAGGTTGTACCACTGGACCGGGAAGAGCTTGTCCAGCGTCAGCGCCGGTGCCGGTGCCGGTTGCTCCGCCGTCTTCTTCGCCACTGGCGTCTTCCTCACCGCCCCGGCCTCTCCCGCATGAGCCTTGCCCAGGCAGCGAATGTCATGCCGGCGCAGGCCGCTTCGATCCGTTGCCGGGGGCTCATGCCCAGCACGATCAGCGGGTGTAGCTCCGGGGCCGGGCGGGGCCCGGGGCGGCGACGGTTGTGGCCAGTGATGGCAGAGTGGGTGTGAGAGACGGCGGTAGGTGCTGCTGCGTGAGCAGACATGCCCGGCCCCGGAAAGGGAAACGGCCGCCCTGGTGTCAGGACGGCCGGTGTGCAAACACGACGCTGTGTTTCGTATTGGTCCAGATACTAACCCGGTGCGCGGGGCTTGTCAAGGCCCAGTTCACGGAGGAGGGCGAAGGCCCGCTCCCGATCCGACCGCAACTGCCGCACCCAGTCCGCCTCCCACTCCTCCAGCACCATCGTCTCCTGCCGACGCGTCCAAGCGCATTCCGTGCCCCGGAGAGCGTGGCTTTTGAGGCAGGCCACGCGATCCGCCGAGCTCACATACTCGCTGGCGCCACCCTTGTCGGTCTGTGGCAGGAGGTCGCGTTCGGCAAGGGAACAATAGACCGCAAAATCGCGCACCTCGTGGGAGCGGAGGCGGTAGCTAGTCCCGTCCTGGTGGACGATGTAGACTTGAGTGCGCTCGTGGGGCGCCTGGTCCATGCTGGCCTCCTGGTGCGGATGGTGCTGCGACTGCGAGCGGTGCGTCGCCCTGCTTTGCCTCGCCTCGCCCCGCCTTGCCTCGCCGTGCCCGGCCTGGCCAGGCCGAGCCCAGCCCAGCCTCTAAGCCTCCCAGTGCGTCACGACAAAGCGCCCGAATGGCACCTTGTGCTCGGGCCGGAAGTCCAGTATCCCCACCCGCCGCCCGCAGTCGTCAACCACTGTCCGCAACTGGTCCATCGTCAAGCGCGTCGGGTCCCAGGAGACAGTCATGCTCACTGCCCACTGATCGAGGCGCGGCCGGAACATCATGACGCGCCCCTTCGTGGCCGGGATGACGACGGCGGGGCGGTCACCTCGCGAACTGACTGCACGGTGGCGCTCATCGGCTTCCTCGTTTCTGGTACCAGCTCTGTAGGTACCGCTGGTGTTGCCGTTCGACTCGCCGCCACTTCGGCACCTCGGCCCTGGCCCGCCGACCGTCTGGACTGCGCGGCAGGAAAACCATGCGCAGGAGTGACCAACCCTCGCGTCCAGTCCAACGGTGATAGTCTCCGGCCTCAAAGCAGTGGTTACGGATGCTCACCCGGGCGTCGAACAGGTTCGCCGTCCCCAGGTCCCGGAAGGCACTGCGCGGTCGGTTCAACTGTGTGCAGTCCATGAGCCCACGCGACCACATGCCGCCGCCGCGACAGCTCATGCGTGGGTTGAGGCCACTGGCGTACCGCGCATTGCAGAGGCTCCACCACCACTGATCCCCGACGCATTGCCGCTCATGCTCGGTCACGAAGAACTCGGCCAACTCCGGTGAGTAGCTCCACGGAGCGGACGCCTGCCAGATGGCCCGGCACTTCGCGACACGCTCCTGGTGGACGGCGGTGTCGGTGCCCGGGCTGGTCAGTGTGGTGAGCAGGAGGAGCGTGGTCATCGGGCACTCGCCTTCTCGGCTGCGGATCGCGCCACCGTGAAGATCACGCCGTCCTTGACCGCGGCCGTGAGCCGGTCGCCGACCGCGAGGCCAAGTTCTTCCAGCAGCCGGGAGCAGGACAGGGTCACACTTGTACCTATCTTGGTCACGACGACTTCCCCGGATCCAGCGACGATGGCCAACTGGTGCCCGCTCTGGAAGACGTCCACATAGGAGCCTACCTCCAGCCCGGCTTCGCGAGCCAACTCACGCGAGAAGTATAGGCGCTTAGGCACACCCTGCGCACCACTGACGTAGAGGTACTTCCCCTGTCGGCCGTGGGCAGACCGTAGGGCGTGTGGCGGAACGTGGATGAAGCCGAGCTTGCGTAGCTGGTCCTCCTTCTCCTCGACGGTGGTGTTAGCTGGCTGGTTCTTCTTCATGGCGGTACCTGCCTTCATGGGGTGGCCCCGCAAACAGCGGGGGCTGGTACTCACGCTCGGCCTTCCGCGCCCTCTGCTCAGCCATCTGCACGTACTCGGGGTTGAGTTCAAACCCCAGCGCCCGGCGCCCCTCAGCCAATGCCACCGCCAACGTCGTGCCCGAACCGCAGAAGGGGTCGAACACGAGGCCGGGGACGGTGGGCGCAGAACAGCAGGGGCTCATCTGAGGAAGAACGTCCCCTGGCAATGGGGGCACGTCACCTCTCCGGCGTGGGGGTTGCGGGCTACCAGTTCGAGATTCTCGGGCCGGTTGTCGTTCTTGATCCCGTTGCGATGGTGGACAAACTCCTTCCTCGTCAGCTGGCGTCCGAGGGTCTTCTCCATCACAAGGCGGTGTTCCATGATGTAGTTGGTCTTCTGGCCTGGGTAGTGATTGGGAGCGTAGATTCTCACATACCCCTTGTCGTCCGACTTCCCGCCCTTGTAGTTCGGAGGGTGCTTTTCCGTCCCCGCCCATGCAAAGACATTGTGGGTGCCGTGTCCTATCGCGTACATCGTCGAGCATCTCTGGCTGCAGAACCTCGCGCGGTTCCGTTGCTTGAACATCTTCCCACAGTGTTCGCACGGCTGCTCCGGCTTGCGTCTCTTGGCCCCGGCCAGGACATTCGAGCACCTGAGGCTGCAGGCCATCTGCCCCCTGCCCTCGTAGTACCGGCCGCACACGTCGCAGTTCCTCTTGTACGGTATTCTGCTTGGGGGCTTTGTGGTTTCCATGCAACGAGTATACACCATCTACGGCGATTGTCAAGGGCGAACCACACTTCGAGCAAACGACAGAAGGGCAGCCCGCGCGGACGCAGGGCTCCACGAGCTTCGGCGGGAACGTGGCGAAGTGGGCGTCAGGGAAGGGGGCGGTCGCGATCTGCCAAACTGAGCGCAGATTGCGGCCCGAGGTCACGGTGGCATTCGGCTGGCCCTTCTCGCGCCCGTCACGATGCATGGATCCATGACCACCCTGCCCGGTATCCCAACCATCAGGCATCTTGACCACTTGGGTCGCGGCAGGCTCCCGCACCGCGTCAGCGTCGTACCAGTACCTCGCGCTCTTCGTCAGCAGGAACAGGTACTCGTGGCTCCGCGTCGGGCGGTCGGTGATGCTCTCCGGCATCGGGTTCGGCTTTGCCCACACAATGTCGCTGCGCAGCCACCAGCCGGCGGCCTGGAGGGCGAGGGCGACGCGCCACGGCATCCCTACCAGGTCCTTCGGCTTGAGGCCACCTACGGCAGTTGCGAAGGGCTTGTCCCTGAAGGCGCGGTCGTCGTTCACGATGTTCTTCGCTGCCCGCCCGTTCGCGGCGCAGGCGTAACTGTCGCCGAGATTCACCCAGCAGGTCCCATCGGGCCTCAGCACTCGCCTGACTTCCTCGAAGACCGCGACCATGCCCGCCGCGTAGGCTTCGAGCGTCGGCTCCAGGCCCATCTGCTGGTCAACGCGGACGGCCCCGCACTTGCCGCAGGCGCCTCGGAAGTTCTCTGATCGCTGCGCCTCCACGTTGGAGCGACCCTGCCGGGAACTCGTCTTTCCCTGTGCCTGGTGGCGGGTCTCCTGCTTGTGGTCACAGTCCTCTTCTCCGCCCTCCCAGGTCCCGGTGCCATAGTCCCTCAATCCCCACTACTTCAGTAAGGCGGGCTGGTTACGACGCAGTTCACGCAACCGTCTGGTAGTTCGCGCAGCGCCGTCAAACAGTCCGCCTCAATCACCTTGAACCTCGCTCCGTCGAGAGGGTCAAACATCGGTGGCACCTCCCTCCATGAAGAAGTCCCGGCCGGCGTTCTGCTTGCTGTGAACCCACCCGTGGCACTTGGAGCACAGTAGCAGGCAGACTTCGGCGTCTATCCGCTGGGCGTCTGAACACTGCTCGAAGGGTATCAGATGGTGAATGTGCATCCGGCGTCGGCTGGCGGCAGTACACCGGCACCGCTGGCAGCGCCCCCCGTCCCTGGACCAGACCACTTCGATCAGGGTTGCCCAGTCAGTATGTGAGTAGCAGGACTGCCGGGCTGGAGTGATGCCCCCGCGCCAGTTCGGGCACACCGCACCGCGCTTGCCGTGCATCCCGTTGTCCGAGCCGGATAGTCCCCACGACTTCACCTGCCGGGCCTCAGAGATAGTGCGTCTCGGGATACCGAGCTTGTCCAGCCAGTAGAAGATCGCGTTCTCAGTGATACCCTGCTGGTCCGCGATCTCCGCCGCGCTGCGGCCCTTTACGACATACTCATGCTCCAGCCAGTCACGCTGCCAGTGCTCCCTCGGCTTGCGCCAGTGCTGCCCAGGCTTGAACCGTCCGGTGTTGGTGCTCATGGGACCATGACACCATATTGCGGTATCGGTGTCAAGTATGGCGACGTGACCACGCAGTTGACGCAGCCCTCGGGGAGCCCGCGCACCAGCTCCAGGGCGTCGCCCTGGTCCACGCGCCACTTCGCGCCACCCAGCGGGCCGGTCACTGTCGGACCCCCTCCCGCGGGTCTACCCAGCGTGCCAGCCCGAGCCGTTGGCTGATCTCGGCGACGGCTTGGCCGGCGAGCGGATGCCTGTAGCTGGCGGCGACGATCTGGCCGATGCGGTACCAGTCATGGGCGCCGGTGGCGGGAACCATGAACACCGGGTTCTCCAGGAGGTCGCGGACGGCGCCCCTGGCGGAGGCGAGCATGTGGGCGCGCTCCTGGGCCGGGGTGCGGGTGTCGGTGGTCACGGGGCCTGCTCCTGGGCGGCGGCTGCTTCGAGGTCGGCGAGCAACTCTTCCTGCGACTTCAGGGTGCCGTCAGGCCGCAGGTACATGGGGTTGGTGTTCGGCCCGGGGACGGTGTCGAATGTGGGGACGACGGCTCCGCGCCTGGTGAGGAACTCGGCGAGGATCTCTCCGGGCTGCGGGGTGTCGTGGTCGTCAGCCGTGCCGGGCCCGGCCTCTGGCCGTTGACCTACCAGCGCAAGCGCAGGCCCGTCAGCCGTGCCAGCGGCCGGCAGGCTTTCGCCACCCTCGCGCGCGGCGTCGCCGTGTGGCTGTCCCGACGTCAATGGCTCTAGGCCTTTTGTCTTGTGGGACGTCAAAGGATGGCTGTCTACGTCAATGGCTCTAGGAGGTAGGGGAGGCGTTGGGACTCTTGGGTTCAGGGGCTGTTCGTTGACACTCTTTCGCGTAGTGTCATTACCCTGAGCTACGGGTGTTGACAATACGCGTTCGCGGGTAATGTCACCGTCGTTTTCGGGTAGTGACATTACTCTGTCTGGCGTAATGTCACCGTCGTTTTCGGGTAGTGACATTACCCGCAATGGTGTAGTGTGACTGCGCGTTTGCGGGTAGTATACACCTCGCTCATGCGCCTCCCGCAGATTGCCGTGAAAGTCGAACCACTCGCGGGTATGTCCCCAAGAAGCCACGTCCGGGTTCGGCCCGTAGGCGCGCGGGCGGCCGATCACCCCTGGTACTGTCTCGATCATCAGGATGACGTGCAGTCGCACCAGGTTGGTGAGTGCCTTCTCGACGGTGCGCCGCGGCCGTCCGGTTCCCATGGCGATCTCGGCGGCGGTCATCACGTCGAGACGCCCGCTGCGCTTGTCCTTGGGGCTGGCCCAGCCATAGGTGCGTCTCACCACGAACAAGAAGACGGCGATCTCAGTGGAGCTTAGGGGTGCGCAGCAGAGCGCCTCCACCAAGAGGTTGGACAGCTTGAGGTGGCCGTCTTCGAGGCTGGCGTGCAGCTTCCGAGCATCGCCCTTCGGCATGAAACACCATCCTGGTGTGATGACAGCTACACGCCGAGCGTTGCGGGCTCCGGCTCAACCGCTGGCTTCTCTCCGTCCGCCTCCTCAGCGAACTCTAGGGACTGCTGTAGGAGCGCCGCCTGGGCTTCCTTCAGGGGGCTGGCCCAGGGCCCGAAGTGCCGCAGCTCGGACAGGAACCCGTCGAACTCGTGGCGCTGTAGGCGGGGCTTCCCCTCGGCCATGAAGCAGTGGCAGAGCTGGTGGAAGAGCAGGGCCCGGCGTTGCTGCGCATTGAGCTTCGCCCACCAGTTGCCGCTGACGAGGAGGCGGAAGTCCCAGTGGTGCAGCATCCGGTCGAGTGCCGACGCTGCCTTGGCGCTGCCCATGGCCTCCCCGACGCGGGGCTCGACGGTCTTGTCGGTGGCTTCGTTCCGGCGGGTCTTCATCAGGTAGTCGATCTTCGCGTCCTTGAGGTTGGCGAAGCGGGCTTCGATCAACTCTTCGCCGATCTCGGCGAGCAGGTCATCCTTCAACGTCTGGGTGAAGATCTTCGACTTGGGCTCTTTCCAGGTCACGCGCTTGGCCATCACATCTCACCTCTGGCTTTCAGTTCCTCGGCGACGGCAGTGCCGAGGTCTTTGGGGAAGTCCTGGTCGAGCATCCACTTGAGGTAGTGGGTGGGAACATCAGGGAGGGCGGTGCCAACATGCTTCCCGAACGCGAGGATGACCAGGCGGTCGGGATAGGACAGATAGGCGCGGCCCTCGAAGTCGTAGTCAGTCATCGCCCTACGTCCAGGGTCGCTATCGAGATCATGGCACACTCTCCGCCCTGACACCGGGAACCAACCTGCCCGGTATAGTCCCAGGCTCTCCACCAGGCGCAATCATCCTCAAGGCAACGCATGATGCTCGTGTCATACTCGCCGTGCTCTGCCATCTGGCTGACGATGCCGGCGATCATCCTGAGCGGGCAGGTCTTAGCGGCCATGGGGCACCCTCCTTGTCATGGTCATCGCCTCTTCAGCCCCTCGACGACGGCGCCGACGACCTCCTGGCGCTTGGCCAGGGCCGCCATCACGTCTTCGTCCACGGTCCCCGCGGCGAGCAGGTGGATGTAGGTCACCGATCGCGTCTGGCCCGGCCGGTGGATGCGCTTGCGCGTCTGCAGGTAGTCGCCCAGGGAGTAGTCTAGTGCGAAGTAGACCTGGACCCTCGCCCTGGTCAGGTCAACGCCGAGGCCTCCCGCCTTGAGCTGGACGGCGAGGACGTTGGTCTCCCCGGCCTGCCAGGCGGCCAGCTCGTTGCACCGGCCGGACAGCTCAGAGCAGGTCCGGTTCTGGCCCGCAGCAACAAGCTCAATGCTGTCCAGGTCGTGGTGGAATCGTCCGAAGGCGACGACAGGTTCATCCTGGGACAGGTCGGCGAGTAGTTCGCCAAGGGCCTCGTCCTTCTCGTGGCCGACCTGTATCTGCTCGCCGCTGGCCACGTCGGGGGCGAAGCCGTTGCAGACCTGCGCCAGCCTGATGAGCCCGGCGAGAGCGTTCGCCGCAGTGACCACACCCTCGCCGATCCGCGCCACCAGATGCTTCTCCAGGTCCCGGTAGACACGCTGGGCCTTGGGCTCAAGGAGCACGTAGCGGTTCTCGTCCACGGTCTCCGGGAGGTCGAGCACGTCATCGCTGCTGACGCGGAAAGTGCGCGGCGCCAGCTTGGCCTGCAACTCGTCGAGGTGCTGGTAGGAGACGATTTTCTTGTACTCGCGGCCGGTCCTCAGGCGCCGGGCCTTGGTGACGGCGTAGCGGTCCTTGAAGGCGGCGAAGCGGTAGCCGAAGACCCTCGGCTCGATGGCCCGGAACTGGGCGTAGATGTCCAGAGGCGAGTGAGGCATGGGGGTGCCGGTGAGGGCGAGGCGGTGCGGGATGCGGGCGGCGAGCTGGGCAACGGCCTTCGAGGCCTGTCCGTTCACGGCCTTGACGCGATGGGCTTCGTCGAGCACCAGACAGTCCCAGTCCACGGACGCCAGGGCCCCCCGGGCGCCGTCCTTCGCGGCGAGCGGGGGCCTGGCCACCACGTCGTAGTTCAGCACCACGGCGAGTGGTGTGCCGTCGCACTGGGCCATTGCCGCGTAGGTCAGGATGTCAGCGGCGCGGCCGGCCACAGTTCCGCCATCGAGCGGCAGGGTGGACCAGACTTCTCCGGGCAGGTGCTTCCGGAACTCGGCCGGCCAGACGCGGATGACGGACTTCGGGCAGAGTATCAGGACGCGCTTGCACTGCCACCGGCGGATCAGCTCCAGGGCAGAGCGCGTTTTCCCGGTCCCCATGTCCATGGCCAGCATCCCGGAGCCGAGGGGTGCGAGTTGCTCGACGGCGGCGGCCTGGTGCGCCCAGAGGGGTGTCGGTTCGGTGCTTATATCATAAGCAGGTTTTGCACAGGTGGCGGTCATCGGCGGGGCTCCCCTCGCAGCCACTGCCCGTACAGGTCATCCACCTGCAGCACCGTCAGCTCCCGGCACTCCGGGCAGAGCGTCATCTCCGGCGGGTTCACCGCCACCAGGAGGTCGCTGTCCGCCCACTCGCGCAGCGCCGGGTCGCCGTTCGCCGAGTTCACCAACTCCAGGCCGCAGGCGGTGGTGATCACGAGGCCATCCCGCCAGCGGAAGCCGAGGTGCCGGCCGAGCATGGGCACCGCCTGCTTCTCTCCGGGCACGAACCGCGTCACCCACAGGAGGCTCACGCTGTCACCTCCTCGCCCGCGTCCGCCAGGCGGGGGTGCCGGTCGCTTTGCCAGCGATAGTTCCCTGGCCGATGCTCATCTGAGATGCGTCTCATGTATCCGCACCTGCAGGTGGTCACCGGCTTCACGGGCTCCGGGTCAGCGGGCAGGGCCTCGGGGGTGTCCGCGAGGCTGTGCTGCCCCTGTGTAATCACGAGGGCCTGGAGCCGGGCGACCTCGGCTTCGAGGGAGGCGACCATCTCGATGATCCACTTCGCTTCCGAGTAGGACCAATACTTGAGCCTCTCCCGGAGTTCCTCAGTCAGCGTTGCCATCATGCCTCGCCTCCTCGTCCCGCGCAGCCCCTCCCAGATTACTCTGCCGGTGACCCTGTCCAGTATCTGCATCGCCCTCCGCCTCCTCGCCCACCGCGACCGCCTTCCCATCCACCAGCTCGTACACGCTCAGCCCCTCCGCCACCGGCCGACTCCCGTTGCTCGGCGTCGCCAGCACGAGGGCCTGGACGCCGCTGTCCAGCAGCATCCCCACCAGGGCCCGGCGGTGCTCGCCGTCGAGCACGTTGGTGCGGTCCACGATGATGAAGCCGAAGCCTGTTAGCCTCGCCAGGGCCACCTGGACAGCGGCGCCGAAGAGCAGCGTCTCGCCCTCGCTGAGCCCGGCCACCAGCACCCGGCCTTTCGGCGTGTCCACCAGGAGGCTGAACTCCTTGCCCGGCTCGGCATGGAGGACGAACTCGGAGACCTCGGCGAGTACCTCGTTGATGCCGGCGAGGACGGCGCCGACCGTTTCGCGCATGGCCTGGGCGGGGAGCCCGTCGGGGCTGAGCTTCTTCACCAGGGAGTCGAGCAGGTCGGCGCGCTGCGTGGCCGCAGCCACGTCACTCTCCAGTGCGGCCCGCCGACCGGCCGCCTGCTCCGCGCCCTGGGCCGTCCGCAGGTCCAGTTCCATCGACGTGATCCGGCCCTTGACCGTCTCAGACTTGTGCTCCAGGTCGGCCAGGGAGACGGTGCCGCAGTCCTGGTAGTCAACCAGCGCCGCGGCGGCGGCCTGCTCGGCGTCGGCCACGCTGGCCGTCAGCAGCGTCTGCCGCTCCTGCCAGTGCTCGAACTTCACCTGGGCGTCACCCACTGCCTGACATCGCACCCGCAGGGCGTCGGCCTCAGTGTCAGTCTGCTCCCGTTCGGTTTCCGCCGCGGCCATCTGCTCGGTGAGCCGCTTCACCTGCTTGTCCGCAGCGGCGACGGCCTTCTCCCGATCGGCGCTGCTCAGGGGACAGTCAACGCCGGACAGGACGCAGCCCGACAGGGCCTTGAAGCTGGCCACCTGCTTACAGAGGGCGTCCCGCTCGGCGCGCGCCTGGTCGTGCTGCTCCTTGTGGCTGGCCGTTGCTTCCTCTTTGGTCGCCAGTTCATCCAACAGCGCCAGCAACTCCTCGCGGCCCATGACCTCGGGCTGCTCGCCCAGGGTCTCGACCTGCTTGCGGCGCTCGCCCAGCGTCGCCTCGGTCGCGTTGACCCGCTGGGTCGCGCGTTCGTGCGCGGCGATGGTGGCGCGGGCTCCGCCCAGGCGCTCGGTGACGGTGGCCAACTCCGTCCGGGCGGCGTTGAGGTCGTTGCCGATCCGGGTGGAGTTGCCGTGGGCAGGAGACCCGGCGTCGTTGGCTGCCTGCAGTTGCGCCTGCGCCGTCTTCAGTGTCCGGTTGGCCTCGGTGCGCATGGCATAGGCGGCATCGTAGAGGTGGTCGGCCAGGGCGCTGCCCCGCAGGCGGGTGGAGAGCTGGATCTCGACCGCCGCGGCCTCGTCGGCCGTTAGGCGCTCGGCGAACCATTGCCCGTTGACCTCACCGCCGGCGAGTTGAAAGAGCAGGTCCTGCTGGCCCTTCGCCGGCAGGCCGGTGAGACCATCGGAGCGGAGCATGGCGGCCAGGATGTCGCGCGCCGGCAGGGCCGCGTCCAGCACCGCCTGCGCCTCCTTTCCACTGCGGTCGCCGACGGCCAGCGAGGCCTGCTTGGCGCTGATGGTGCGCAGGACGGAGCCGAACTCCGTCTCGACCTCGATGGCGGCGCCGGCGGAGCCGTTACGCAGCAGGCCGGCGAAGCCCTTGCCGTCGGCGGCCGTCCAGGCGCAGTTGCCGGTCAGGGCGTACTCAACGCCCGCGGCGATGCTGGTCTTCCCGGCGCCCATCTGTCCGACGATCAGCGTCACCTGTTCACTAAGCGCGACGTCCGCCGAGACGACCCCCCGCACGTTCCTGACTGCGAGCGTCTTGAGCATGTCACCCTCCTACTGATCAGACCGTGCGCATCTTGTCGAATGCCTCTTCGCACCTGTCCAGCGCCTTCACCACTGCGTCAATCATCGGGTCCCCGTCGGCAAACTCGACCAGTTGGGATCGGTAGAAGTAGACCCGCCGGAAGACCGTCAGCTTAGCCCGATGTGCAAGTTCGTCATCGGAGAAGACCTGCGTCAGCGTGACCCTTCGGATGCTGTTGCCATCCTCCCCCCAAGTCTCAGAGGGCAACGGATCGAGCACCATGTTGAACGGAATGTCGCTCCCTTTCAGCCGATACGAGGCGAGCAGTTGCTTCGCCCTGGAGAGCCGGAATGCGTGCCCCGCCTTTGCATCGTCCCACTCGAATAGGTCGTGGATTGGTGACCTCACAGACTTCGCTGCGGTCACCAACTCCGACGGCTCCGGCCGTCGGCCAATCCGAGCAGCGAGCTTGTCGGCAAACTGACCGACCTGGTTGGCAATGTCGTCTGACAGGCGCCAACCCGTCCGCGTCACGTACTCGGCGGTCTGCTGATGCTGAACCGTTTCGGCTACCACGCTGACCACCTCATATCTGGAGATTCCGGTTCGCGGCCTTCTTCTTCGCGGCGGCCGGTGTCGGCTGTGCCGCTGGGGCGGGCTCGCCATTGCCCGTCGCCGCCGGCGCCTGAACTCCCTGGCCATTTCCCTGCTCCTGCCATGCCTTGCACATGCTGGCCAGTTGGTCCAGCGCCGCCGCGGCTTCCGTCTCACCGGCCAGGTCGCCGAACTCCTTGGCGTCCTTCGCGCCGATGATGCTGAGCACGCTCTTCGTGACCGCGGCGGTCTCCTTGCCCATCCCCTGCACCTGGGCGATCAGGGCGGCCCAAGCTGCCTTCTGGCCGAGGTCCGGCCCGACCGGCGCGCCATTGGGAACCAGGTCGGCCGGCGGATCCTCCTCGGGGTCGGGCAGTTCGACCTCCGAGAACTCCGCGTCGGTCACCTGCTCCCCGTCGTCGGCCTCCGCCTTCGGCATAAGCATCCCGGACGCCGGGGCCCCGCGGTACTTCGCGGCCAGGTCCATCAGGTCGGTGATCGTGAGCGCCGGGGGCCGCAGGTTCAGGATGTACTTCTCCCGCGTCATCCGCTTGCCACCCTCCTGCACCTGGAGGGTCTGCAGCTCGCGGGTCAACTTGAAGACGGCGCCGGTCACCACGCGGGGTTCCCCGGTGACGCTCACCACCAGGTTGAGGAATGCCTCGAAGGCGCTGTAGACGGCGTTGATGCCGTACCAACTCTTGGTGTCGATCTGGTAGATGCCCCCGTTCATGTTCACTTCGGGGAGCACGATCATCAGCGTCCCGATCTCGGCGCACTTCTTGGCCAGCCAGAACTCGCACTCTTTGTAGAGGCACGGCTGCTCCAGCCAGCCGCCGGCCTCCTCGTTGTAGCAGTGGGCCAACTCGCCGTCACCGCGGCAGGTCAGCTTGTTCTCGCCCTGGTAGCGCTTGAGGCTCAACGGGAACCACTCCTCGATCCGCGGCGTGGGGACCATGATGTCCAGGGAGGCCGGCGTCTCGCCGTAGACGGCGGCGACCTCCTCGGGGACGCGGAAGTGGAACAGGTCATTGGGGTACTCGTTCCCGGTCTTCGCTGAGATGACCCGCTCGCCGAGGTGGATCTTCCCGAGCCGCGGCAGGCGCTGTCTGAGGAACCCTCTGATCGGCATGTCATACCCTCCCTAACTGCCTCTGCCCACCGGGCAGAGGGTGTGATAGCTGCACCAACTGCACCCGAACTGGCTGTTCACGTTCGCAGGGAACCGCCCGGCCATGATCTGCTCATGCACCGGCAACACCGTCTGCTCCAGCACCGCCGCGATGTAGCTGTCCGTCCGCGTCGTCATCACCGATCCCTGGCTGCGCATGGCCACGATCTCCAGGGTGTCCTCCTCCAGGCCCATCTGTCGCGCCGCCCACGAGTACAGCGTGAGCTGCAGGTCATTGGCCAGGCTCAGCCCGGACGGGATGCGCTTCCCGGTCTTGATGTCCGACACGACGGTCATGCCGTGCTGCAGGTAGATGCGGTCGATGGTCCCCTGCAGCACGAGGCCGGAGCCGGCCACTGGCAGCTTCCAGGTCTCCTCCACGGCGATGTCCACGGTGCCCCGGCACCAGATCAGGTACCAGGGCAGCCAGATGTCGCGGGCGTCGCGCATGGCCTTGTCGGCTTCGTAGTCGTGGGGGTCTTCGGTCTCCGCCTTGACGGCGTTCCACAGCGCCGTCAGCAGCTCGGCGGCGTCTTCGGTGTTCGCCGGCGACCAGTGGGCCCGGTGGCTGTGCTCGACGACGGCATGGACTACCGAGCCCACGGTCGCGGCGGCTGGCCTGGGGCGGCGCACCTTCTCGATGTACTGGTACTCGTACTTGCGCGGGCAGGACAGGTAGGCGTTGATCTTCGACGGCCCGAGGCAGGGACTGCTCTCGTGGTAGGTATGCAGGAGCCCCTCGGCCATGGCGTCGAGGTCCACGTCAGCGGTCGTGAACTCGGCGGCGGCACTCATCCGACGCGCGCCTCGATTCGCATATCCACGGCCAGCTCGCACTCGCTGACGAGCTTCGCGCAGTCCCGCTGGAAGCGCTCTTCCCAGGCCTGCTCCCGGCAGTTCAGGCAGTCCCGAGCCAGAGCGAGGTGCAGTGACATTGACATGTCATCCAGCAGCCTGACCAGCTCCGGGCCGTGGTGCCGCAGGGTCCCCGTGATCTGCACGTTAGCCACGTCGTTAGTCAGTTCCAGGTCAAGGTAGCCGCCGATGGGATTCACCCCTGCGACGGCCCCTCCGCGCACCTGCTCGTCAGGGTTCAGGATCATCCGCAAGTCAGTCGCTGTCATCGGTCTCACCCTCCTCGCTGAATGTCGGCCCTCCTACGACTTGCCGCTTGAACTCCGCCAGCGTCACTATCGCCAGCCCCACCACCGGGAAGCAGTACATGACCAGGCGCTGCGTCTCCTTGACGGAGCCCACCGGCCACAGGACCGCGAATGGGCGCGGCTCGTCACTCGTCGGTCCATTAGGAGCCCTCAGAATGGCATCCCAGCACTGCCCGTAGGCCCTGGCCAGCACCGCCCAAACCCCGCCGCCATTCTGCACCAGGTCCGGCGTCCAGTTCTTCACCTCACCCCACAGTTCACGGCCGTCGCGGTCCTCGCCGCGGAGATCCTCGTGCTCCAGGGCCGGACGGTGGGCGCCGCCGGCGAAGCGGGAGCCGGGCCAGAGGTACTGCTGGACCTTGCGCTCGACGCTCTTGGCGCGGCTGTTGCGGCTGGCGGGCTTGCTCACCGCAGCACCCCCCGCTCGCGGAGGCGCCGCTGGAAGAGCTCGGCCTGTCGGCGCTTGCGCTGAGTGATGACCCGGCCAGAGTCCCCTGGCTTGGCCAAGAGCTTGACGGTCTGACGCAGCGTGGTTACGGCCGCGGGCATCGTGCTCATGGGTATCTCCTGGGGTCCGGGCGTTGGTTGACATCTGCTGCTCCCGCCCGGACCCCGTGGGTTGGTGCATCACGCGATCGCTGCTACGATGCGAACTGCAGTCGCTGCTGCTCCCCATCGGCTATGGCGCTTTGCAGCAGTTGATGGGCTCCTCTGACGATCTCCCCCACCAGGCGTTCAACCATCGCTGTCAGTGTCCATAGGCCCATGCTCCCCGAAAACAGCGCCGCCGGGCCGACTGGTCCACCATCCAACCTGTGCAGATCGTTGGTTTCCCGTGCCGAGTCGAGGACCGAGACACATCGTGGACCGCCCGGCGGCAAAGCTCATCGTCTCAATGTGCGCTGCGGCGAGAGACTATTTCATCCGGCATTGCAGCTGTTCAGGCAGGCACACGTCTCCTCCGACCGTCAGGCCCTCGGGAATGGGCGGTCAGACCCACGCAGCCATGGAGGTTCAGGGAGCCTCCGACCGTCAGGTCCTCGGGAAGGGCGGTCAGACCCACGCAGCCATCGAGGCACAGGTAGCCTCCGACCGTCAGGCCCTCGGGAAGGGCGGTCAGACCCACGCAGCCATGGAGGTTCAGGG
>Ga0315293_10000204_pt1 | contig 52139 bp, 42 predicted proteins | sample YL17G13_20_MG_FD_203071 | JGI IMG/M metagenome (GOLD analysis project Ga0315293, IMG submission 203071) | Sediment microbial communities from Yellowstone Lake, YNP, Wyoming, USA - YL17G13_20 | ecosystem: Environmental > Aquatic > Freshwater > Lake > Sediment | place: USA: Wyoming | collected... | reverse complement strand
AAGGATTTATGGCCAATTTGTTAATTTTTTTAAGAAGTTACTTAAATATTTTTCTTTTAGGGTAGGGTATTTCCTCTTTCCAAAATAATTATAATACAATTGAGGGGAAATTGCAAGAGGGGGGATATATATATTTTTAATATTTTATCAACCTAATATATTATAGTTAGTGAATAACTAATTTTACAAAATTTAATTTTCCAATCTTTATAACCATGCCTTCTTTGACAGTTAAATCAAGATTGGAATCGTCCACCTTTTCTCCATTAATTTTTACTCCACCTTGTTCAATCAATCTACGAGCTTCACTTTTACTATTTACTAAACCAGATAGGGCGATAAGTTTAATCAGCCATATTTTCCCCTCTTTTAAATTATCTTTCTTTAAAACTAATTCTTTCATTTCTTCTGGATAAAGTTTCTTTTTAAATACTTTTTCAAATTCTTCTTCTGCTATCAGTGCAGCATTTTGTCCATGATAAAGTTTAACAATTTCTCTAGCCAATTTCTTTTTTACATCCTGAGGATGCAAATTATCATTTTCTAAATTTATTTTTATCTGATCAATTTCATTTAACGAAACATCTGTTACTAACTTAAAGTATCTAATCATGAGGTGGTCAGGAATGGACATAACTTTGCCATACATTATTTGAGGTAGCTCATTAATCCCAATATAATTACCAAGACTTTTGCTCATTTTTTCTATCCCATCTGTTCCTTCAAGCAGAGGCAGAGTAATAATTATTTGAGGTTCTTGGTTATATTCTCTTTGAATATTTCTACCCACCAATAGATTAAACTTCTGATCTGTCCCTCCCAATTCAATATCAGTTTGTAACGCTACGGAATCATATCCCTGCATTAAGGGATATAAAAATTCATGAATACCTATCGGTTTCTCTTCTTTATATCTTGTTGCAAAATCATCTCTCTCTAACATACGAGCAACTGTATATTTGGAACACACTTTTAAAACTTCTGAAAAAGAAAGCTTTCCTAACCAATGACTATTAAATACTACTTTTGTTCTTTCTGGATTTAATATTTTAAAGACTTGTTTTTTATAAGTTTCAGCATTTTTATTAACTTCTTCCTCAGTTAATTGTTTTCTGGTTACTGATCTACCACTCGGATCACCTATCCTTCCAGTAAAATCACCTATTACAAAATATATCTCATGGCCTAAATCTTGAAACTGTCTCATCTTGCGTAAGCCCACTGTATGTCCCAAATGTATATCTGGCGCATTAGGATCAAATCCTTGCTTAACCCGAAGAGGTTTTTTTTCTTTCCTCGATTTTTCTATTTTTTTTATTAATTCTTCTTCAGAAATTATTTCTTCTGTCCCTCTTTTGATTATTCTTAATTCTTCTTTAATATCCATAATAATTACCCCGCTTCATAAAAATCATCCTATATTTATTATCATAAAATTTTTCAATTCTTTAATTTATCTATATAAAAAACTTAATCTTCTGCAAATTCTCATTTAATAATAAATTTACTTATTAGATAACTTGCCAATAGATACAATCCATCAAATATCTAAAATAAACTATAAATTTATTAATTATTAATTTGTAATTTTTTATCTCTATTCTAAACCCAATCTCTTTTTATTTTTAATCAATAAGATTAATAAAGGATAACCCAAAATATAACAAGCAATGACTTCTCCTATTCCAATATATAAAACAGTTATCCAATAGGACAAGTCAAAGAGTAAATGTAAATAAATACTAACTCCAAAAGCATTTATTAATACAGGAGGGAGAGGAGCTAATTTTGGATCCTTTAACTTATAGGTCAAATATGCAGCAACCAGGGTGCAAAGACTTCCTCCAATTATGTCCACCATACCCCCCGGTCCTAAAATATTTGCTAAGATACAGCCCACAAATAATCCAATAATGGCAGAAGGATCAATAAAAGGTAGTACTGTCAAAGCTTCTGCAATCCTTACTTGTATAGGGCCATAACTTATTGAAGCAAATATAATATTAAGAACCACGTAAATCGCTGCAATCATGGCAACCCGAACTAGATATTTAAGCTTAATCATTTTAAAATATCCCAATAATAAACATATTTAGTTTTTGAAATTATAACATAGTTTATTTTATATTAAAAGAGTTAAAATAATACCCTCCTAATTTTATTATAACTTTATGGTATAATATTATAAGTCAGAAAGAAATAGCATTTCGTATATTGTATATCACAAAATCAAATTCGTATCTTGTATTTTAGCGTGGAGCGTCTTTCCTGATATTACTATACGCTAAACGCTACCCGCTATACGCTATACTATATACGTAATACGAAAAAAAGGAGTTTATATTATTGTCATCTAAAAATAAACAGAAAAAACTTTATCATATTCCTTTCTCCAAAAAATTATTGCTGGTAGTATTAATTTTTTCCCTATCCTTTATTATTACTTTTATTGGTTTAACCACCCTTAATACTCAAAAAATATCTGAAATGGTTCAAGAAAACAATTTTTTAGATGCTATAAATAGCAAAGTATATGATATTAATGGTAAAATTATCACCGAGTTTTTTCAAGAAAATAGAAATCCAGTTAAACTTTCTGAAATTCCTCCAGCTTTAATCAATGCCTTCATTGCAATCGAAGATTCAGAATTTTACAAACATAAGGGAATAAGTTTCCGAGGTATTCTACGAGGAGCTCTCTGGGAAAATTTTAAAAATACAATTTTATCGCCAAAAGAAGGTAAACCTCAGGGAGGCAGTACAATAACTCAGCAATTAGCTATAAATATTTTCCTTAATCGTGAAATTAGTCTAAATAGAAAAATAAAAGATATTCTATTAGCATTACAAATAGAGAGAAATTTTACGAAAGATGAAATTTTAGAAATGTATTTAAATGAAATTTATTTTGGACATGGCGCATATGGAGTTCAAGCTGCTGCTCAAATGTATTTTAATAAAAGTGTGCAAGATTTAAACCTTGCAGAATGTGCTTTATTAGCAGGACTACCTCGTGGTCCCTCTTATTATTCTCCTATTCTTAACCCAGAAGTTTCATTAAATAGAAGAAATATTATATTAAATAGAATGTTTAAGTTAGGTTATATATCTAAAGAAGAAACGGAAAAAACTAAACAAAGCCCTATTAAACTTGATTACAACAATAAAAGAGATAAAATTACCGCTCCCTACTTTTCTACTTTTATTCTTTCTCAACTTTTAGAAGAATATGGAGCTAATATAGTCTACAAAGGTGGGTTAAAAATTTATACTACTTTAGATTTAGGAATGCAATATTTTGCTGAGAAAGCACTTCAAGAATCTGTTTATGAAGGAGCAGTAATAGTTATTGAACCTCAAACAGGTTATATTAAGGCTATGGTGGGAGGAAAGGATTTTGAGAAAAGTAAATTTAACCGAGCAACTCAAGCTTATCGTCAGCCTGGCTCTGCCTTTAAGCCTTTTATTTACCTTACAGCTTTAGACAATGGATTTACTCCCAGTAATATTATAGAAGATTCTCCAGTTACTTTTGAAAATGGATGGTCTCCCGAAAATTATGAAAAGGAATTTAGAGGACCAGTAACCCTTAGGGAAGCATTCGAATTATCTATAAATGTAGTGGGAGTAAAATTATTAGAACAAGTAGGAGTAAATAAGGTAATAAATTATGCCCATAAAGCAGGAATAAAAAGTGAACTTCGCTCAGATCTATCTTTGGCTTTGGGAACTTCTGAAATAACCCCTTTAGAAATTGCTTCTGCTTATGCTACTATTGCCAATTTAGGGGTAAGAGTAGACCCTATATCTATAATTCGAATAGAAGATTATAACGGCAAAATTATAAAAGAGAATATTCCTCAAAAAAAGAAATTGTTTAAAGAAGAAACTTGTTATGTGCTTATTAATATGATGGAAGGAGTGATTAAAAGAGGAACTGGCTGGAACGCTCAAATAGGCCGGCCAGCAGCTGGAAAGACCGGTACCACCAATGATTTTGTCGATGCCTGGTTTATAGGATTTACTCCAGACTTAGTCACTGCAGTTTATATTGGAAATGACGATAGAAAACCTTTGGGGAACAAAATGACTGGTGGAGTAGTTGCTGCCCCAATTTGGGCAAAATTTATGAAAAATGCTCTTGAAAATAATGATAAAAAAGATTTTTTACGACCGGATAAAGTAATAAATATTTCTGTTTGCAAAGAATCAGGTCTTCTTCCAATAAATTCCTGCCCAGAAACATTAACTGTATCTTTTATAAAGGGCACCGAGCCTACATCTTACTGTATCATTCACCAAACAATTTTCGAAAAACCAAAAACGGAAGAATATCAAGAGATTAAAAAGCCTTATTATGAAGAAATTGAAACATTTAAGAAAAAACAAGAAGAAGAACCTATAAAGACTAAAGAAAAAGAAGAAGAAGAAACTCTTCAATCTCTAATAAATATGCTTAGAGAAAAATACAAAAAACCAAGTAACTAATTAACTACCTAACTAAATATTATCCGCTAAACGCTACCCGAATTTAATTTTTAAAATACACAACAGTTACTCCAATGCCTCCCTCGCTTGTATCTCCAGATCTGAATGATTTAATATTAGGTGTTCTATCTAATAATTTTTTAACTCCTTCCCGCAAGACACCCTTACCTCTCCCATGAATCACATATACTGGTGAAACTCCTAACAAATAAGCATCATCTAAATATTTCTCTAACATTAGCCGGGCTTCTTCAACTCTGAATCGACGTAGAAAAATTTTATTTTTAAAGGTTTTCATTTTAGTTAAATAAAGATTATCTCTATTAATTAATTCTTTAGTAATGGTATTATTTTTTTTAATAATATTCTTAGTTATCTCATATGGCTTATCCATTTTTTCTATATTAAAAGTTGAAACTAACATCTTCATATTATCTACTTGAACCTTACACTTTTCGCTTTTAATAGAAAGCACTATCCCTTTTTTATTCAAATTCTTGATTAGAACATAGTCTCCTATTCTAATATTTTGATTTTTAATTAACTCTTCCTCTCTGCCTGTGCGTTGCACGCAGACAGGTGGTTTTATCTTAGCTATCTCATCTTTTATCTCTTGGTTAATTGCTTGCATTTCTTTTAATAGATAATCCTTAGATTGCGTGTTTATAGTCCTCTTTTTATTCATTTTTTCTATTATCTTTTCAGCTCTATTTTGAGTTTCTTTTAATATCTTTTCTGCTTCCTGGTAAGCCCTTAGGATTATTTCATTTTTATCCTCTTCTATTTTATTTAGTTCCTTCTTTAATCTATCTTTAATTTCAAAGCTTTCTTCTCTGATTATCTTTATTAGATTTTTTTCTTTTTCAATTAATTTTTTATCTTGTTCAATCTTTTCAATTAAACTATCTGCTTTAATTTTTTCTTGAGATAAAAAGCTCTGAGCTCGTAAAATTACTTCTGGAGCTAAACCTAAACTTCGGGCAATTATAAAAGCGCAGCTCTTGCCAGGTAATCCAATAGAAATCTGAAATGTGGGTTTTAAGGTCTTTTCATCAAATTCAACACGAGCATTATTTACCCCCTCAGTTAGATACGCATAAGTCTTTAAAGTATCATGATGAGTAGTGGCGATTACTTTAGATTTTTCTTTACGTAAAAAATCTAAAACTGCCATACCTAAAGCTGCTCCTTCCGTAGGATCTGTGCCTGCACCTAATTCATCAAGTAATATCAGAGAATTAGAATCAGTCCAGCTTAAAATCTGAACTATATATTTCATATGAGAAGAAAAAGTACTTAAATTTTGCTCTATGCTCTGTTCATCTCCTATATCACAAAATATCTTTTTAAAAACAGCAATCTCACTTCCCTCTGCAGCAGGAATATGTAACCCACATTGAGCCATAAGAGTAAGTATTCCTACAGTCTTTAAAGTAACTGTCTTACCTCCTGTATTAGGACCAGTAATTAGTAAAATATCAAAATCTTTTCCTAAACGGATATTAATGGGAACTACAGAATTTTTTAATAAAGGGTGCCTTGCCTGGATGAGATTAACAAATCCCTTTTGATTTAATTTTGGTTCCACCGCTTTCATGTTATTAGCTAATACTGCTCGTGCATAAATAAAATCAATTTTACCCAGAATTAAAACACTATCATTAATTTCTGATGCCTTTTCTCCAACAAGGGCAGTTAATTTTTGTAAAATCTTTAATATTTCTCGCTCTTCATCCTTAATTAATTGGCGGAGTGTATTATTTAACTCCACTATTTCAATTGGTTCAACAAATAAAGTAGCGCCACTGTCAGATTTATCGTGAACTATCCCGGGGAATTTTATTCTTCTTTCTTGTTTTATGGGTATTACATATCTATTTTGTCGTATAGTTATTATAGGCTCTTGAATAATGGTGCTAAATTGAGAAGATCTAATGATGGTTTCTAATTTATTTTTAATGGTTTGCTCTTCTTTTATTATTTCTCTTCTGATTTTCTTTAAATCTAGGCTGGCTCGATCTAAAATTATTCCATCTTCCCCAATACACTGGGTTATTTTTTCCTCTAATTCAGTGAAAGTTTGTATTTTCTCTGCTCTTTCCTTAATTAAAGGGTATTTTTTTTCAGTTTTTAATAAAAATTTTTTAATCAAGCGTAAAGTTTTTAAAACTTTCAAAATTTTTAAAACTTTTATAGTATCAAGAATAGCTCCCTTAACTGCGGATTTTTTTATTTCATTACTAATATCTTCTAATCTGGCAAAAGGGGGTGTCCCTTCATAGAGAATAATTTCTCTCATTTCTGTAGTTTCTCTTTGAGCAATAAGAATTTGCTCTAAATCAGTTTTAGGTTTGATTGTTTCTGCAATTAATTCGCCAGTTGCAGTGTTCATACTTTCTTTTACTTGTTTTTTAATTTTTGAAAATTCTAAAACTGAAAATGTATGCTCATCCAATATATGTCTCACCTTTTTAAATTACAAAATAGTAAAGATCATTATATTCTTTTTACCTGTCTGCGTGCCTGCCTGACCTGTCTGCGTGTAACGCACAGGCAGAGCGAGTACGCTCGCAGTCAGGCAACGCACAGGCAGAGTAGATTAAATATTAATAAAATATTTCGTAGTATTTTTTAAAACAATTAAATTAAGATGAAATTTTTTAAGAAATTCTTCTGTATTAAACTGAAAACTTGAAGGCAACCAATCTTTAAAATAATCATAGATAATTGTAGTCATAACCGCCAATCTATTTGCTAAAAAAGAATTTTCTAATTGCTCTTTAAAGAAAACAGGTAAAGGAACCAAAGTAATAATAACTAACAAAATCCCTACTATTAACAAACCTTTAATTAAACCAAATAAAGCTCCCCCTAAAGTATCAATCCAGGAAATTAATAATAGAGAAAATATTTTTTTCAAGATTATTTCAATAATCCTCGCTATTAGATATATACTAAAAAATATTAGAACAAAACCTAATAAATTTGCTATATCCTTACTTAGTTGAGTATGCAGATTTATATACTCTCCAACTTCTTTAAACCAAAAAATTGCTAAGAAAATAGCAACCATCAACCCTAATAAATTTATTATTCCTCTGATAATGCCACGATATATCCCGGTTATTATATTCAATAATATTATTATCATTATTGATAAATCTATCCAATTTATTGACACAAATATTCCCCTACTTACTCTCCATAAATATAGCGTATAGGATAGTATTTTAGCTTCTCTTACTCTCTGATTTTGGCATCAAATTTTACCATTAGACTTTCTCTAATCTTCTTATATACGTCTTCAACTTCTTGATCAGTTAAAGTGCGATCTTCAGCTTGAAAAACGATCGAATAAGCTAAGCTCTTGCAACCATTACCAATTTGCTTCCCCTTGAATATATCAAATAAAGTTACTTTTTTAATTAATTTTACCTCAATCGATTTTATTACTTTAATAATATCGGCAGAAATTATTTCTTCTTTTACTATCAAGGCTAAATCTCTCTGTACTGAAGGATATTTTGGTAAAATACAATAGTGGATATCTGGAGGAATATATGGTAATAAATTATCAAAATCAATCTCAAATAGATTAACCTTTCCCGGAATACGATAGTTGTTTATTACTTCTGCATGTATCTCACCAAAAATTCCTATTTCTTCTCCTCCAATAATAATCTTGCCATTTTGTAAAGGATGTAATGTAGGGTGATTACCTGGTACTACCTCCCAATTTTTCACCTTTAAACTCATAAGAATTACTTCAATGATACCTTTGACATTAAAAATATCCAAAGAAGAAGATTTTTCCCAAAGGTCTCCGCGGCCTATCTTGGTAATCGTCCCAGTGATTATTATTTTTTCCTGAGGCAAAGAATTTATTTTATTGGCATCGGGTAGATATATTTTACCTACTTCAAATATTTTAACTACCTCTGCTTGCCGATTAGTATTCCATTTTACCACTTCCAACAAGCTTGAAATTAAAGAAGTCCGCATTAAAGAATAATCTTTAAGCAGAGGATTTTTGATTTTTAGAGCATTACGCAATTTACTCCCTTCAGGTATTCTTATTCTATCAAATGTATCGGGAGAAATAAAGCTATAGGTGATTACTTCATTTAAACCACCACTAATTAATATTTCTCTTATTTGATCAATTACTTTAAGTCGGAATTTTTTTCCTTCTTGGGCAATAGTAGTGTGAAACAGAGAAGGTTTAATTTTATCATAACCATAAATACGGGCAATTTCTTCTATTAAATCTATTTCTCTTTCTACGTCCCCTCTAAAGGAAGGAGGAATTATCTCGATATATTCTCCCTGGTCTTTTTCTATAGTAAAATCTAATTTTTCTAAAATATTGATAATCCGTTTCTTTGTTTTTAATTCATCTTCCTCTAAAAGATGACCCAATATTTTATTAACTCTTCCTATTCTTAAATTTATCTTACTGGGGTTGAATAATTTTTTATTAGTATCAATGGTACCTGAACTAATTTTACCAGAGGTAATCTTATTTATTAAATCAATAGCTCGATCTAAGGCAAATATTTGCACTTCTTTATCTATTCCCTTTTCGAACCTATTCGAGGCTTCAGTTCGTAAACCATATTTTACAGTACTTTTTCGATTATTCAGTGGATTAAAATAGGCTGATTCTAAAAATATATTTTTTGTATTCTGATTAATCTCAGAATACCTTCCTCCCATTATTCCCGCAATCGCTATAGGTTCTTCTATATCAGCAATAACTAAACTATTGGTAGGTAACTGTCTCTCCACACCATCTAAGGTAAAAATAGTTTCGCCTGGTTTACTTCTTCGAACTAGAATAGTTTTCCCTTTAATTAAATCAAGATCAAAGGCATGAAGCGGTTGTCCGGTTTCCATCATAACAAAATTAGTAATGTCTACTATATTATTTATTGCCCTTATTCCTAATAATTTTAATTTCCATTTTAACCATAAAGGTGATTCTTCTACTTTAATCCCTTTTATTACTCTTCCGGTATAGCGAGGGCACAAATCTTCTGCTTTAATTTTAACTGTAATATCTTTTTCAATTCTCTCCCCCTCTTCTTTTATCTTTATTTCAGGCATTTTAAGTTTGTTATTAGTAATCGCTCCTACTTCTCTGGCTATCCCAATTATACTCATTAAATCAGGACGATTGGAGTGTATTTCAAAATTAATTATTGTATCATCAAATTTTATTATTTTTCTTATATCTTCTCCTAAAGCCGTATCTTCTTCTAAAATTAATATTCCGGGAGATTTTCCTGTTTCAACACCTAATTCAGAAGCTGAACAGAGCATGCCTGAAGATAAAATATTTTTAAACTTTTTACTTTTAATAATTCCTATCTGGGGCAATTTTGCTCCTTCTAAAGCAACTGCCACTTTATCAAAAACTTTCATATTCTTTGCCCCACAAACTATTTGAATTGTTTTTCCTTTTATGTCTACCTGACAGACAGATAAATTTTCATTTTCAGGATGTTTATTTAGAGCAGTTATCCTACCTACTACTACTTTCTCTATCTCAGCAGCAGATATATTTTCCATTCGTTCTAAAATTATTCCATTCATAGTTAATCTATTAGTAAGCTCTTCAGGGGATATATTATCCATATCAATATATTCTTTTAATAAATTATAAGAAACCTGCATTTTTTCACTCCCTTCTTATCTCGTATATCGTATTGCGTATGTGTTAAACTAAAAACTTAAAATCTTTTTCTTCGTTTTTAGTTTTGAGTTTTGGTTTTTTCTGCCTGTGCGTTGCCTAACTGCGAGCGTACTCGCTCAGGCAGGCACGCAGACAGGCGCTTTACACTTTTAGCTTTGCACTTCTATCTATACGCTAGATTTAAAATTGTTTTAAAAATCTTAAATCATTCTCAAAAAATAAACGGATATCATTTATGCCATATTTTAACATAGCAATTCTTTCTGCTCCCATTCCAAAGGCAAAACCAGAATATTTTTCTGGATCATAGCCTACCATATTAAAAACTGCTGGATCAGTCATCCCGGCACCCATAATCTCTAACCAACCACTATATCCACAAGCCCTACAGCCTTTTCCATGACATAATAGACAAGATACATCTACCTCTGCACTCGGTTCTGTAAAAGGAAAGTAGCCAGGTCTAAATCTCACTTTCCGATCTTCACCAAACATTCTATGCACAAAAACTGTTAAAACACCTTTTAAATCACCAAAAGTAATATCCTTATCCACTGCTAAACCTTCTATCTGATGAAACATCGGAGAATGAGTACTATCCGCAGCATCACGCCTATAACATTTTCCGGTGGCAATAATCCTAACTGGTGGCTGTTGTTTTTCCATAACTCTAATTTCTACTGGTGAAGTATGAGTTCGAAGTAAAATCTCTCTGTTTAAATAAAAAGAATCTTGGTCATCTCTGGCTGGATGATCTTTAGGTATGTTAAGTGCTTCAAAGTTATAATAATCTAATTCTACTTCTGGACCTTCTTCTATTTTAAAGCCTATACTTAAAAAAATTTCTTCAGTTTTCTTTAAAACCAAGTTGATGGGATGGATAGTGCCTCTATCTGACTTTTTCCCAGGAAGGGTTACATCAATACTTTCTTCTTTTAAGTTTTTATTTTTTTCTAATTTTTCAATTTCTATAGTTTTTATTTTTAATAACTCTTCCATCTCTCTTTTAGTCTGATTTAATAACTGTCCAATTTTCGGTCTTTCTTGAGTAGAAAGTTCTCCTAATCTTCTCAATAGGAGAGTTACTAGGCCTTTCCTACCTAAATATTCTACTTTTATTTTTTCAATATCCTTTAAATTACTAACCAAATTTGATTTAAAAATAATTTCTTCTTTAATTTTTTTTATATTCTTCTCCAATAGTACCCCCTCCTTATTAATAATGCTGATTAATTTCCTTATAAAATAAAAAAAGGTTTAGGTTTTCTCTCTCTTAATAAAGGGACGAAAATCATAAACCTTTTTCGCGGTACCACCCTTTTTGATTTACTTTTTTGATTAAGTAAATCCATACTTTTTTCCCTTTTAACAGTAGGAAACTGGCAAAACCTAATCTTAAATAATTTCAGTTTGCAGTTCTAAAGTGAATTTCAGTTACTACCTTATCTGGTTAAGTTCAGAGCTGATTAGATAATAACTTACTTCTCTTTATTATAACTTTTAGTAAAAAATAATTATTATTTTACTTTCTAGTTTCAATATTTATAAAAAATTTAGCTTATACTTTCTTTAGCTACTTTTAATAAATTAATAAAAGCTTCATGATTATTAACTGCAAATTCAGCTAATATTTTTCTATTAATTATCACTCCTGCATCTTTTAAACCTCTTATAAATTTATTATAAGATACCCCTTCATTACTTGCCGCAATACCAATTCTGGTTATCCATAAACTTCTAAAATCTCTCTTTCTCGCTCTTCTATCCCTATAAGCATAAGAAAGAGATTTTAACATCTGAGTGTGGGCAATACGAAATAGTTTACTCTTAGCCCCCCAATAACCTTTAGTTAATTTCAGTACTTTTTTCCGCCTTCTTCTTGAGGCCACACTGTTCGTCGCTCTTGGCATACTATTCACTCCTTATTTTTTATATCCGAATTATATTTCTAATTTACCTTTATTTTTATTTATATTCTTAATTTAATAGTATTTTTAATAATACTTCGCTACCTCTAAAAAATATTAAGCATAAGGTAATGCTACTCTAACTCTTTTTATATCAGTACTATCCACTGTGGTAGCCTTTCTTAAATTTCTCTTACGTTTGGAAGTTTTTTTAGTCAAAATGTGGCTCTTATTAGCTTTTGACCTTAATACCGTACCTGATTTTTTTACTCGAAATCTTTTTGCTGAGCTTTTATGTGTCTTCATTTTAGGCATATATCTATTTTACCTTTCTTCTAGTAATATTTAATTATTTGGGCATTAAAACTAAAGCCATATTTCGTCCTTCTAATTTTGGTTCCTTTACAACTTTAGCTATTTCATTAGTATCTTTAATTATACGTTCCAATAATCGTCTTCCTAAATCTATATAATTCATCTCGCGTCCTTTAAACATTATGGTAATTTTAACTTGATTACCATCTTTTAAAAAATTACCCAAATGTTTTATTTTAAAATTATAATCATGTTCTCCTATATTTGGACGCATCTTTATTTCTTTCATCCCGCTATTTTTTTGTTTCTTTTTTCCACTCTTAGTTTTTTTATCCAGCGAGTATTTATATTTTCCATAATCAATAATTTTACAAACTGGAGGATTAGCATCTGGTGCAACTTCAACTAAATCAAGGTTATCCTTTTCAGCAAGTTCAAGACCCTCTTTCTTACTTACTATTCCTACCTGATTGCCTTCAAAGTCTATAAGTCTGATCTTATCTACTTTAATTTCTTTATTCGTTCTTAACTTTGAACTAATACCTATTTTCCCCCTTTACACTAATTAAAGATGATTATCTTATTAATTTCTATCTATTGTATTCCAGTTTTAAAGTCATCTTTAAAAAATATTCTTATTGATTTTAATAGAAAAACACATAAATTTTTATTTTTCTGTAGATTCAATTAATCTCTTATTATTTTTAAGAAACTATAACATATTCTATATATTTAGTCAATACACTATCACACACACCGATGCCGTTTTAAAAATTTATATTATGGTAATTTCTTATCTTTAATTTCTTTTAAAACATTTTCTACAAATCTAGCTATCTTTATCCTTCCCAAATCTCCCTTTCCTCTTTTCCTTACTGATACGAGACCTTCCTCTAATTCTTTATCCCCAAATATTAACATATAAGGTATCTTTTCTACCTCAGTTTTTCTTATCTTGGCACCAATTTTATCATTAACCTCATCTAATTCTACCCTTATATTATATTTGGTTAATTTTTTTATTATATCTTTTCCATATTTAATATGTCTATCCGCAATAGGTAATAACTTTACCTGAACAGGGGCTAACCACAAAGGAAATGCTCCCGCAAAATTTTCAATAAGTATCCCAATAAATCTCTCCATACTTCCTAAAATAGTTCGGTGCAACATAACTGGCTTTTCCTTATCTCCCTCTTTATTGATAAAGAAAAGGTCAAACTTTTCTGGCATAATAAAATCCAGCTGTATAGTTCCGCATTGCCAACTTCTACCGATACAATCTTTTAAATGAAAATCTATCTTTGGACCATAAAATGCCCCGTTACCCTCATTAACAACATAATTAATTTTCTTATCTATTAAGGCTTCTTCTAAACTATTAGTAGCCATTTCCCATATTTCATCAGAACCCATAGCATTTTCTGGTTTAGTACTTAATTCCACATGATAGGAAAAACCGAAAGCCTTATATATCCGATCAGTCAAATCGATTACTCCTTTTATTTCATCCTTAATCTGTTCTGGAGTCATAAATATATGAGCATCATCTTGAGTAAAACACCTTACCCTGAATAGTCCGTGAAGCACTCCGGATAATTCATGCCTATGCACTAACCCTAACTCTCCCATTCTAAGCGGTAAATCTCTGTAACTATGCAGGGTGCATTTATAAATTAAAATTCCTCCAGGACAATTCATTGGTTTAATAGCATAATCTTCCTCATCTATCTTGGTAAAATACATATTCTCCTTATAATGATCCCAATGCCCAGATTTCATCCATAATGATTTATTCAAGATAATCGGAGTTTTAACTTCTGTATAACCACTCTTGTAATGTTCTTCTTTCCAATAATCCTCTAATATATTTCTTAACACCATTCCCTTAGGATGAAAGAAAGGGAAACCAACTCCTTCATCATGCATGCTGAATAATTCTAATTCTTTTCCCAATTTTCGATGGTCTCTCTTTTTTGCTTCCTCAATCAATCTCAAGTAATTATCTAATTCGGATTTTTTATCAAAAGAAATTCCATAAATACGCTGTAACATTTTATTTTTTTCATTCCCTCTCCAATATGCCCCGGCAATACTTAAAAGTTTGAAAACTTTTATCTTCCCAGTAGAAGCAATATGGGGTCCTCTGCATAAATCAATATAATCTCCCTGCTGATATAAAGTAACCATATCATCTTGTAAATCCCTAAGAAGTTCTACCTTATAATCTTCTTTCCTTTCCTCAAATAATTTATTAGCCTCTTCCCTACTTACTTCTATTCTTTTTAGAGGAAGGTTTCTATCAATTATCTCTTCCATCTTTTTCTCAATAACTACCATATCTTCTGGAGTAAACGAACGATCTAAATCAAAATCATAATAGAAACCATCCTTAATGGCTGGTCCAATGGCTAATTTAGCCTGAGGAAATAATTCTTTTACAGCTTGAGCCATAATATGGGAAGTACTATGATAATAAATTTCTTTACCTTCAGATGAAGCAAAAGTTAAAATTTCAATTCGGTCATTATTTTTCAAGGTATAATTTAAATCCTTTTTTACTCCATTTACTATGCCAGCAATAGCTTCTTTAGCAAATTTTTGACTTATTTTAAGAGCAGCATCATATAAAGTTACATCTTTATTCAATTCTACTTCCGAACCATCTAATAAAATAACTTTAATTCTGGACATAATATTTACCTCCTTAATTTAAATAAAAAAACTTCTCATCCTGATCTGAAAAGGACGAGAAGTTGAATAAGCCTATCTCGCGGTTCCACCTTTTTTAGTTAAAATAATATATAAATATATAAATTTAACTCACTTAAAAATATTTTAACGGATATAAACCGCCTAATCTTACTCATTTTTTTAAAAATTTTAACTTAGGCCATATTTATAGGAAGGTATTCGGTTAGCTATTTATATAGATATTCACAGCTTTAATATCTACTCTCTTTTATAAAAGAATAACCTACTTTTTCCTACTAATTTTATCTTTATTTTATATTTTTTTTACAATGGTGGGCAGTACTGGACTTGAACCAGTGACCTCTTGCGTGTCGAGCAAGCGTTCTTCCTCTGAACTAACCGCCCACTTGAGCAATTAAAAATCCTTCCGAGTAAAAACTAAATGGAGGCGGCACTCGGATTTGAACCGAGGATGAAGGATTTGCAGTCCTCTGCCTTCCCGCTTGGCGATGCCGCCTCATTAATTTTTATAAAATGGAGCGGAAAACGGGATTTGAACCCGCGACCCTCGCCTTGGCAAGGCGATGCTCTACCGCTGAGCTATTTCCGCAAAAATAAAAAAATGGTGCCGAGACCCAGAATCGAACTGGGCACACGTGGATTTTCAGTCCACTGCTCTACCAACTGAGCTATCTCGGCGTTTTTAAATCGCCTTAAATATAATAAAAATGGCGGGGTCGACGAGATTTGAACTCGCGATCTCCTGCGTGACAGGCAGGCGTGTTAAACCAAGCTGCACTACGACCCCGTTATATTTATATTAAAAATTGGTAGGCGGAACAGGGATTGAACCTGTGACCCCTGGCTTGTAAAACCAGTGCTCTCCCAACTGAGCTACCCGCCCAATTATCTTACCTTTTACTTTGTAAGTGATATTATAACATCTCTTTTTTTCTTTGTCTATAATAATATTGGCATAATATTTAGGAATCTTGCAAAACCTATTTCTTCTGACTCTTATCTTCTGTCTTTTCTCTTCTTCACTATATACTATATACTACATACTACATACTATATACTGTTTTATTTAAAACGGAATATCATTTTCTGATACTGGAGCATCTTCGTTCACTGCTTCCTCGGGAATACCCTCTTCACTCTCTGCAGGATAACCTTCTTTGGCCATACCGGTATCTTTTATTAAATCTAAAAACTGTACCGTTCTGGCATTAATCTCAAAAGACACTCTTTTATTCCCCTCTTTATCCTGCCAATTATTAGATCTTAGTTCGCCATTTATAGCTACTCTTCTTCCTTTTTTTAAAAACTGGGAACAATTTTCTGCCTGCTTACCCCAGGTTGTCACATTTATAAAGAGAACTTCATCTACATTATTTCCTTCCTGATTTCTATAAGTTCTATTTATAGCAATACCAAATTTACATACCCCCTTCCCGGCTGGTGTATATCTCAATTCCGGGTCTCTCGTTAATCTTCCAATGCCAACAAAATTATTTAAGTCACCAAAAGTAGCCATAAAAATATTTCCTCCTTTTATTGTTTAAAATTTAAATTTTTGTATACAGTGCAAGAGGTCGGATTTATCCGATCCGGGTTGTTTTGATAATTTTTCTAACGGGTTCGATGAATTGAACCCCTCCCCTTGGAAGGGCGTATTGCAATACGCCCCTTCTTCTTCTTTGCTTCTAATTACTAATTCCTGCAACTTTTATCTTTCACTATATACTACATACTATATACTATATACTAATTATCCTATCCGCTATTTTGCTTATTATTTTACCACAATATTTACCAGTTTTCCAGAAACAGCGATAATCTTGATAATCTTTTTACCTTCAATATTTTCTTGAATTTTTGGTAGGGAGAGTGCTTCCCTTTCTATCCTTTCATCATCATAAGATGCAGGAACTGTTAATTTTCCTCTTAATTTTCCATTTACCTGAACTACAATTATTTTCTCTTCTTCCTCTAATAATATATCATCGTACTTGGGCCAAGGCTGCATATAAATACTTTCTTTATTTCCCATCTCTTGCCATAGCTCTTCTGAAAAATGAGGAGCGATCGGACCCAAAAGCCTAATTATTATTTCTAATGCCTTTCTTAAAACAAGAACATCTCCTTCTTTGCCACCCCTTTTTTCCAGCTGAAACTTATATACCTCATTGGTTAACTCCATGATTGCACTAATGGCAGTATTGAAATGAAATCTTTCTTCTATATCTTCAGTAACCTTTTTAATGGTTTGATGAGTTTTTTGTCTTATTTTTTTAGCTTCATCACTTATATCTTCCAAGAAAACTTCTTCCTTGTTTCTCGCCTTTTTAAAATAATCTAAATTATTATAAATTAAGCGCCAAACCCGATTCAAAAATCGAGATGCCCCTTCCATTCCTTTATCAGTCCATTCCATATCTACTTCTGGAGGACTAGCAAATAGTATCATTACCCTGGTAGCATCAATACCAAATTTAGAAAATATTTCTCCTGGAGTAACCACATTACCTTTGGATTTAGACATTGCTGCACCATCTTTGCAAACCATTCCCTGGGTAAAGAGTCTTTTAAACGGTTCTTTAAAATTAACATATTTCAGATCATATAAAGCTTTAATAAAAAACCGAGAATATAATAGATGTAATATTGCATGTTCTACCCCACCGATATATTGATCTACCGGCATCCAATATTTTAATTCCTGAGTATTAAAAGGAGCAGTATCACTCTGAGGAGAACAATATCTAAGGTAATACCAAGAAGAACAGACAAAAGTATCCATAGTATCTGTTTCTCTCTTGGCTTTTTTGCCACATTTAGGACAAATCGTATTTACAAATTCTTCGCTCCTTTCTAAGGGAGACATTCCAGTTGGTCTAAAATCAACATTTTCTGGGAGTAAAACTGGCAAGTCTTTTTCGGGAACAGGGACTATCCCACAATTAGGACAATAAATTATTGGTATCGGTGTTCCCCAATAACGCTGCCGAGAAATAAGCCAATCTCTTAACCTATAATTGACTTCTTTCTTTCCATAACCCTTTTTAATCAAATGGTCAATTATATTTTCTAATGCCTTAGTGCTGGATAAACCGTTAAATTGACCAGAATTAACCATAATACCTTCTTCATCAAAGGCAGCCTCCAAGGTGTGAAAGGAAACTTCTTGGTCTTTTGGCTGAATAACTATCCTTATAGGAAGGTTGTATTTTTTAGCAAATTCAAAATCCCTTTGGTCATGAGCCGGGACTGCCATTACAGCACCGGTTCCATACTCCATTAATACATAATTTGCAACCCAAATAGGAATTTCTTCACTATTTATAGGATTTATTACATATTTACCAGTAAAATATCCTCTTTTTTCTAAAGTAGTTGATATTCTTTCTATCGTACTTTCTTTACTTACTTCTTTAATAAAACTTTGAACTTCATCTTTATAAGGTGAGTCTATTATTATCTCTTCTACCAAAGGATGTTCAGGGGCTAACAGAAAATAAGTTGCTCCATAGAGGGTATCTGGTCGAGTGGTAAAAACTGGTATCGTTTTATTTCCTCCTTTTATGGGAAATTCAACTCTGGCTCCTTCACTTCTACCTATCCAATTTTTCTGCATAGTCAACACTCTCTCGGGCCATTCTTCTAAACATTCCATATCATCAAGCAAGCTCTGAGCATATTCAGTAATCTTGAAAAACCATTGAGGTAACTCTTTTTTGGTAACTTCAGCCCCACATCTTTCACATTTTCCCTCTACTACTTGTTCATTAGCTAATACGGTAGAGCAAGAAGGACACCAGTTTACTACTCCTTTCTTCTTGTAAGCTAATCCATTTTTATATAACTGTAAAAATATCCACTGGGTCCATTTATAGTAATCTGGTTTACAGGTTGATATTTCTCTATCCCAATCATAACTAATACCCATCTTTATGAGGGTATTTTTCATTTTTTGAATATTATTTTTAGTCCAAATTGAAGGGTGAATTTTATGTTGAATAGCCGCATTCTCCGCAGGTAAACCAAAAGCATCCCAACCCATAGGGTGTAAAATATTATATCCTTGAGAATGTTTATATCTAGCTACTACATCACCAATAACATAATTTTTTACGTGCCCCATATGAGGTTCTCCTGAAGGATAAGGAAACATTTCTAAAACATAATATTTTAGTTTTTTAGAATCTAGATAAGATTTAAAAAAATTATTTTTCTTCCAATATTCCTGCCATTTTTCTTCAACTTCGATAAAATTATATTTATCTTCCATTTTTGAATATTCCTCCTTAAAAATAAAAATCCCGCCTCAAGCAATTAATCAAATTACTAGGGACGAGATTTCCCGTGGTACCACCCTTTTTTAGTAGATATTATAATTTGGTGGAGCTGGCGGGAATCGAACCCGCGACCTCCTCCACGCCAAGGAGGCGCGCTCCCAACTGCGCTACAGCCCCATATGATCTACTCTTATTAAACAATTAACGCTTGCTAAACGTTGTAAACTACGCTTAAATCTTAAATCAAGTTTTTTGATCTAATTTTCTTTTCGCTTACAAAACTTGAAGGTGAGTTTTCTGTCTTTTTCTATTTCAGTCCGTTTTAAGTATAATTTATAAAAACATAAAAGTCAACATTTTGAATTACTTATTAATTATGATTATAGTAATAGTAAAGGAACTACTTCAATATCTATAAAACCTCCCCTGATTTCGATATTCAATTCGGCTTCTCTTTTCCCATACTCCGGATTAATATAAGTTTGGTCATTTATTTTTATAAAACCTCTGATATTTAATTTTGAAGCTGAGAAACGTTTAAAAATTATCTTAGTTCCCATACTCGAAGGTATCTTTAAAATTATTTTAGCTGCCCCTACACCGATATTAACTTTTGATTTTTTAATCAAATTACCCCTAAAATCAAAGGTATAACTCCCTGCTCCACCATTAAAACTCATTTCATCAAAATTTGCATTTGCTAAACCAATAAATTTTACTGTAGAGGCTCCTGTCTTAATATTTATATTTTTCAGATCAATAATATTGGGTTGATCAAATATAATGTTGGTTTGGCTAGCTCCGGTATTAAGACACAAATTTTCTATTTGTAAATTAGTTAGATTAATATCACCACTATAAGTCGCGGTATTAATATATAATTGTAAGGGAATATTAGAAGGTAACTTTAAATTCCACATATTTTTAAAAGATAATGATAAAGGTATATCTTTTTTAATACTCTGAGATAGGGTTAGAACACCGCTTTTTCCAAAAATTTCATAATAGATATTGGGTTTTAAAATACTTTTTTCATATTGAAAATTACCTTCAAATACATCTTTCTGTCCAGGAATTATGTTTAACTTCCCGGCCCCAAATTTTATCTCTAATTTTAAAGAATTAACTTCTTTTAAAGGAATTATCCTATTTTCCCCTCTTATTTCATCTGCTTTTAAATTAATAGGGGTAATAAATAAAATAATTAAAAGTAAAATTGTTAAAATGTATTTTTTATTTTTCTGAAATTTCAAATTAATCACCTTATTTATTTGGGTAATAATATTTATTACTTTATATAACCATGTTCTAAAAAAAATATAATTTCCTCTTTTTTTATAAATAAAGTGCAGGACAATTTGTATTACCCTGCACTTATAAACAAAAAATATATCTTTTTATTATTTTGGTAACATTATAGTTATATTTTATTCTGTTCCTCCGAAATACCATATCAGATATGCTATCACTCCTATAATTGCTGCCCACCAATACCAAGCTAAATCCGCTAACCAATCCATATTATTACACCTCCTTTTTTTATAATATTTTTAGTGTAGGTTAATAAATAGGCTTATTTTTATATAATATATACTATATCTAATTTAAAAATCCTTCTTTTTTAAAAATATTTTTTAAATTTTTTAAGAAATTATTTTTTATCTTCCTCTTCTTTTTTGGCTTTAGCAATTATTTCCTGTACAATATTAGCTGGAACCTCTTCATAATGGGAAAATTTCACCGTAAAAGTTCCTCTCCCCTGAGTAATTGATCTTAAGTCAATAGCATACTTGAATATTTCCGCCTGAGGAATCTTAGCTTTAATAACCTGTTTTTCGGTTGATGATTCTTCCATACCCATTATCTTTCCTCTTTTACTATTTAAATCACCAATTATATCTCCCATATATTCTTTGGGCACTATTACTTCAATATCCATAATGGGTTCTAATAATATAGGGTTAGCTTGTGCTGCTCCTTTTTTAAAAGCCATTGAACCTGCTACCTTAAAAGCCATTTCTGAAGAATCCACTGGATGATAGCTGCCATCATAAACTGCAGCCTTCATATCTACGGTAGGATATCCTGCCAACACTCCTTTTTCCATTGCTTCAATCACTCCTTTTTCCACTGCAGAACGATATTGACGCGGAATTACTCCACCAACTATTTTATCTGCAAACTCAAAGCCTTCTCCCCTACCTTTAGGTTCAAGCTCTAACCAACAATGTCCATATTGACCTCTACCACCAGATTGTTTTTTGTATTTTCCTTCTACCTGAACTTTTTTTCGAATAGTCTCTTTGTAGCCTACCTTAGGAGTACTTTTCTCAACTTCTACTCCAAACTTACTTTCCATAGTATCAATTATTACTTCCAGATGGGATTCCCCCATACCAGTCATTATAGTTTCCCCAGTATTTTCGTCTCTATAGACTTTAACTGTGGGGTCCTCATCAATGATCCGACTTATTGCAATACTTAATTTATCCTCATCTCCTTTAGTTTTAGGATAAATTGCCAGTAACATTATCGGTTCAGGATATACTATTTTTTCAAATAATACAGGATAATCTTTTGCGCAGAGAGTATCACCAGTATTAGTATTCTTAAGTTTTGCTACAGCAGCTATATCTCCCGCATAAATTTCAGAAATAGAATGTTGATTCTTGCCCTGCATTTTATAAATTTTCCCTACTTTACTATCTTCACCTTTTGAAGAATTGTAAACATTTGAATCTTCATTTAATTTTCCTGAATATACTCTAAAATAAGTTAAATTCCCTACATAAGGATCTGCTACAGTCTTAAAAACAAAAGCAGAAAAGGGGGAATCAAGAGAATTTTTTATCATTTCTTCAGAAGAAGTTTTTATATTCTTGGCGGCAACCGGAGGCATATCCAATGGGGAAGGAAGATATTCACCTATAAAATCAATCAGAAGCTCTATTCCTAAATTCATAGTAGCTGAACCACAAAGAATGGGAATGATTTTTCTTTCTTTTATTCTCTGTTTTAAACAAGAAGTAATCTCCTCATTAGTTAAAGTCTCTCCATTTAAATATTTCATTAAAAGCTCATCATCAAATTCTACTACTGCTTCTATTAATTCCTTATGATAAGATTCTGCCTGTTCTTTAATATCTGGTGAAATTTCTTGTTCTTCAAAGACTGGCTTGCCCTCTCCTGATTTTTTATAAATAATGGCTTTCATCTTTATTAAATCAACTATGCCTTGGAAGTTTTCTTCCTGACCAATAGGCAACTGTACTGAAATGACGGATGATCCAAAAACTTTGTTAATCATATCTCTTACTCGATAAAAATCTGCTCTTTCCCGCTCCATTTTATTAATAAAAATTACTCGGGGAAGTTTATATTTGTTGGCAAAATCCCATACTTTCTCAGTCTGTACTTCTACTCCTGATACTCCACATATTACTACTATGGCGTTATCTATAATTCTAAGACTTGATTGGGTATCGGTAATAAAATCAAGGTAACCGGGGGTATCTATAATATTTATTAATAAATCTTTCCAATTTAAATAAGCCAAAGATGAATTGATAGTTATTCCCTTTTTTATTTCTCTAGGATCATAATCAGTAGTGGTATTACCTTGCCCGATATTTCCTAATCTGTTAATCATTCCTGAATCATAAAGCATAGCCTCAGCAAGTGAAGTTTTACCAGAATCGCCGTGTCCTACCAAAGCAATATTTCTTACCTTATTTATGTCATACTTGGTCATGAAGAGTTTTCCTCCTTATTCTTGATCAATTTTTACAACATATCCAACTATTGATTTTAATTTTATCAGATATACTTAAATATATCAAAGAAATTAACTATAAATTTTTATATTTAATTAATAGGCCTTTTAAAATTTCCCCAGCATGATAAGAACTGCGTACTAAAGGAGCAGAAGCCACGTATTTAAAGCCTAAAGACATTCCTGTCTTCTGATATTCTTCAAACTTATCTGGATGAATATAATTCTGTACCCTTAAATGAAGAGGAGAAGGCCTTAAATACTGACCTATAGTTAAAATGTCACCATCCACCTCCCTTAAATCTTTCATCGCCTGGATAATCTCTTCCTCTTCTTCTCCTAAGCCTACCATAATCCCTGATTTAGAAATAATATTCTTATCTCGAATTTTAACCTGTCTTAATAATTCCAAGGAACGTTTATAAACAGCCTTGGGTCTAACTAGTCTATATAAACGATTAACTGTTTCGATATTATGATTTATAACTTCTGGTTGAGCCTCTATTACTCTTTGAAGAGCCTCCCAGGAACCTTTAAAATCAGGTACTAATACCTCTACTGTGCTTTTAGGGAGTTGTTTCTTAATTTCTATAATAGTCTCCGCAAAGTGTTCTGCCCCACCATCCGGGAGGTCATCTCTAGTTACGGAAGTAACTACAATATGTTTAAGCTGTAAATGTTTGGCAGCTTGGGCAATATGATAAGGTTCTTCTGGATCTAAGGGGAGAGGTTTTCCTTTTTTTACTGCACAAAACCCACAGTTTCGTGTACAGACGTTCCCTAAAATTATAAAGGTAGCCGTTCCTTTTTTAAAACACTCGCCTCGATTAGGGCATAAGGCACTATCGCAAACTGTATGTAAATTTAGACCTTCTAATAATGCATCCATTCGATCTAAAACCCTTTGGTCAGGTAATGTTCTTCGTAACCAATAAAGATTCCCTTTTTTTTCAGTCATTTTTATCCCAGCGATATAATTTTAGATATATATCTTTAACTCTTTGGAGCATTTCTGCAGTATTTCCTGTATTTCTTAATTCAAACATAAATACTCCTTTATAATCAATCTCTTTTAAGTTCTTTACAAATCTTTCCCAATCTATACTTCCCTCAAAGGGTAAATAATGGTCATCGCTTTTTCCGAAATTATCGTGGATATGTAAATGATATAAATAATTATTTATATCATTAAGACACGCAGGTACATCATTATGTCCATAAAGAGATGAAGTTATATGACCATGACCGGTATCTAAACAAACTCCTAAATTTTTAGAATTAAACTTCTTTACTATCTCTAAAATCTCAAGTATACTATCACCAATTTTACCGGGTAAAGTATTTTCCAGGGCAATCTTAATTCCCCAGTGTTCACAAAACTCTAATATCTCCTCTAAGCTTTGCTCACTCTTTTCTCGACGTTTCTTCCTCATTTTTTCATCTTCTATTGCACTTCCCGGATGAATTACAATTATTTCTCCTTCCAATCTTAGTAAGGCAAGAACTGTTTTTTCTACTTCTCGGATAGACCATACCCGATCATATTCCTCAATTAAGGAAATATCTACACCATTGGTCGGCATATGCATTGATTTCGCTTTTATTCCATACTTTTTAAACTCTTTCGCCATTACATCGAGATATTTTGGATCTTGAAAATCAAAGTGTCCTTCTTTTGGTTTTACTTCAATAAATTTTATTCCTGCTTCTTTAAGCAGAGATAATTTTGATTCTAATTTACAATCTTCAAATAAAAATGAGGATAATCCTAATTCCATTCTTCTATTTTATCCTTTCTTCTCTCTTATTTATAAGAAACTCCTTTTAACTCTTCGATATACTTTTCAGCGGCAAAGGCCGCGGTAGCTCCTTCTCCACAGGCAGTAACCACCTGTCTTAAGATTTTTTTTCGCACATCTCCACAGGCATAAATGCCTTCATGTGAACTCATCATGTTATCATCAGTTACAATATAACCTCTATCATCTAATTTTATTATCCCTTCTAAAAATTTAGTATTGGGTAAATTCCCCACAAACATAAAAACACCCTGGCATAAAATTTCTTCTTCCTGTCCTGTTTTAATATTTTTAATTAACACACCTTCTACTTTTTCTTGACCCAATATCTTTATCACTATTGAATCCCAGGTAAAATTTATCTTCTTATTAGAAAAAATTCTTTCCTGTAATATCTTGGTAGCTCTCAATCTATCTCGGCGATGGATGATGGTTATTTCTTGGGCAAATTTGGTTAAATATAAAGACTCTTCAATGGCGGTATCTCCTCCTCCAATCACTACAACCTTCTGGTTTTGAAAAAAAGGGGCATCACAGGTAGCACAATAAGAAATTCCTCTTCCTCTTAACTTTTCTTCTCCTGGTACTCCTAATTTTCTGGCTTCTGCTCCAGAAGCCACAATAATTGCCAGAGTCTTATATTCTTGATTATCGGTTTTTACTATTTTTATCTTCTCTTGCTTTTCTTCTTTTATTTCTACTTTTATCACTTCACCATATTCTATCTTTAGACCGAATCGCACAGCTTGTTCTTCTATCTTTTGCATCAATTCTGGTCCTGCTATACCGTGAGGGAAGCCGGGATAATTTTCAATAATCTCAGTAAGGATTGCTTGCCCGCCTGGACTCATCTTTTCAATTAATAAAGTATCCATTCGAGCTCGAGCAAGATAGATCCCTGCAGTTAAACCAGCAGCACCTCCTCCAATTATAATCACATCATATATTTTCCCTTCTTTAGCCTTTTCTTTATTATTTGCTTTTGGTTTAGTTAAAACTACCGACATTACAAAACCACCTCCATAAAATAACCACGTATAGCGTTTAGCGGGTAGCGTATAGAAAATTGCAAAGTTACAGGTTGCATGTTTATTTAGTTACCCGGTTTACCAGTTCGCCAATGAGCTGAACGCTCCACGCTAATTCTCTTAACCAGCTAACCAAGTAACTAGTTAACTAATTCCGTATGCTATCCGCTATTTTCTTTACTCTATACTATATACTCGATACTATATACTGTTTTTATTTCTGTTTTATTTTTATCTCTATATCCCCTTTGGTAAAACCTTTTAGGGTAGAGAGAAGCCCGATAATAGTATTTTTTACTATTTTAGCTATAAAAGAGTTCATAGAGATTATCTTTCCATTTACCTTCACTAAAGTTGAAGGTTCTAAAGAAGGACAATCATCTATCGTTCTATTTCCCTTAACAATTTCTTGAGCTAACCTAAAACAGTCCTGATATCCACAAGCACCGCAGTTTAAATTAGGTAACTTAAAAGATTTCTCAATCACTAGATCAGTCATCTTTTTGATGTCTTCAATTTTTAAAATATTAAAAGTAGAAAAGTTGCAATTTATATTCGGAGAAAAAATAGCCGCAGTACATAGTTGTAATCCGTCAAATAGTTCAGTTTTTTCACTTTCTTTTCTTAAACATACAATCTTAGGAAAAGTCTTTTCATTCTTAAAACCCTCTATTAAAATTATATCTGCATCTAAAAATTTTAATATCTCTTCTAAATTACTTTTTCCTTTCCAATGAATAACTGACTCTTTGGTACTAATTGCGGCAACTTGGGAGAGATATTTTTTATATTTGGTAGTATCTGAATCAACCTCATCATCAATATCTTCAGATATATGCTTAATGGCAGCTACCTGATAACCCTTATTGGTTAATTCTTCAGCTAATTTTAAAAGTAAGGTAGTTTTACCACTTTTTTTATAGCCTACTATACCAATAGCCTTCATCATTATTATTTTCCGTCCTTAGAATAAAATTATTTGTAATCTCTCTCTAATCTTATCTATATGTCTTCAGGAGATAGTTCTCTATTTTAGAGAGTTGGTCGGTACATTTTTAAAAAGAATCTAAAAGATATTTCTCTCTGCTTTTAGCCTGAAAGAGTTTATCCTGATACATCCTCTTATCGGCCTCTTTTAGGAGGGCCTCAGTATTCTGATACTCTCCCTTCTGAGTGGCATCACCCAAGGCGATACTCGGTCTTAAGTAGACTGGTTTAATGCTATCTTCTTCACAGATCTTTCTGGTCCTCTCACAGATCCTATGGGCCTCTTGGGATGTGGTAGAGGGGAGAAGGATAGCAAACTCATCTCCTCCTAATCGGGCGATTACATCACCTTTACGGGAGATGGAATTAAGGAGAGAAGCAAAGTGTTGTAAGAGTTTATCTCCCTCATGATGACCGAAGGTATCATTTATTACCTTAAGGCCATTGATATCTACCATCATTATACTTAAGGGGTAATAACGGGGAAAGTTGTACCTTTCCAGTTCTTCCTCAAAGTAGGCTCGGTTGTAAAGGTCGGTTAGGGCATCATGGAAGCTTAGGTATCTGATTCTCTCTTCAGTTCTTTTACGCTCGATGGCAGTAGCTACCTGAGAGGAGACAAACTCTAAAAGCCCGATATCTTTTTCAGAATAAAGTTCAGGGTTGGTATAGCTTTGTACTACTATAGCCCCGATCACTCTATCTTCTACCTTGAGGGGGACTCCTAACCAGATAGATTTATCAGTGGTAGTACCCATAGGGCTCAATATCCCCTGGGCTATCATTTCTTTATATTGATTATTATCATTTAGAAGAGGTTGACCATTTTTTATAACATAGGCAGTAAGGGTGTTGGCAGTGCTAAACTTTCTAATAGGGAAATCATCATCTTTCTCATCTACATGATAGGGAAAGTAGATCTTATCTTCCTTTTCATCAACCAGAGCGATATAGAAGTTAGTGGTGTCGATGATGCTGCCTAACTCCTGATGGATTAGGGGATAGAGCTGGCCAAGGGAGATGGCAGAATTGGCAGCTTTAGAGATATTGTATAAGACCTGATGGAGCTGCTCATCATGCTTGCGTTCGGTGATATCTCTGTACATCCCTATCGCCCCTTGAAGCTTACCATCAAGCATAACCCTGGAAACAGATATAGAAACCGGGAATAAGGTTCCATCCTTTTTCTTTCTTATAGTCTCATAATAAAATTTGCCTTTTAACGACTTTTCGGTCATCCATTTCCCTTCTTCCATCTTCTCTGGTGGGTGAATCATTCCGTTATCCAGATTTCTACCCTTTACTTCATTTAGATTATAACCAAATAGTTCGGCAAAGCGGGGATTTATATCTATAATATTGCCTTTTTCATCCAGATAGATTAAAGCCTCGGGGCTGCTGTTAAATAGACTAACAAATTCCTGCTGGCTTTTCAGTAAAACTTCTTCTGCTTTTTTACGCTCAGTAATATCTCGAGAAATAAAAAGTAAATTATTTCCGATAATATTTCCAGTACTTTGAAAGTATCTCCAATTTCCTTCTTTAGTTTTAAAGTGAAATTCTATTCTCTCGCCTATGGTGGATTCTTTCCCGGCAAAAATTTTTTTTACTTTAGCATTGACATAACTTTTTAACCGTAGAAATAATTTCTTGCTATCATCAGGATGGATAAATTCAAAAGGAGATTTACCGAGTAATTCTTCTGGCTCATATCCGCTAATTTTAATAGAAGGGCTGATATAAGTAAAGGTCGCTTGTAAATTAAAATCATGTAAAGTAATTACATCGCTTGTATTCTCAGCTATTAAACGATATAGTTCTTCAGATTTTACTAATTGCTTTTCGGCTAGTTGGTGGCTGATTTTTGCACTTTCTAATTTAGCAATCTTTTTACGTAATTTTATCAATTCATTTATCAACTGCTCTTTAGTTCTATCTATATCTTCCATTTGGTTTATCTCCTAAAACAAACCAATAATAATTATATCACCTAGGGAACGCAATACTGTCTATAAACTGGGTAATTAAATATATTACCATATAAATCTCCAAAATTCCAATTTTTTGAAAACCTAAAGATTTTTTATTCTCCTTTTCTGCTTTCCTATTTATAATTAATTTCAAACCAGGCATAAGTATGATCTTCTTCCAGCCCTGCCCAGAATAAAATATTTTTAAGACTGTTTAAACCTTCTAATGTAGCATCTAAAGATTCTTTTCTCTTTGCTCCTTCGGTATCTTCTGCTCCTTCCGGTATCTCTTGTGCTGCCATTTGCATAAATTTTCCTACAATTTCACTAACAGAGTTCATATCTATATACAATAGAGAAAAAACCTTAGGAAAAGAAAGCATATATTCTATAGCTTCCAGTTTATCCAAAGTAGCCATATCTCCTCCTTGACTATCTATAATATCATTTATTCCGCTGGATAAAACAAACCTATCCCCTACAATTCCATATCCCAAGGGAAACATTGGGTTAGGTAGACTTTTGTAATTTATTCCCTCATATTGATTATCTACTAATGTCCCACCCATCATAGGAGCAAAGTTTTCTAATACAGGATAGAAGTCTTGAGTAAGTTTATCTTCCGAAGTATATCCAACTATTAACCCTAACTTGGGAAACATTGCGGAAGTATCAAAAAGCCCTAAACTAAATTCTTTTACCGGCCAGGAATAAATAGCTTTTTCGATATCCACTCCACTTTTTTCCTGAACTTGTTTAACATTTCTTTCTAAATCAAGTTGAAGATCCTCACTTATGTAATCTTTCTTTATCTCTTCCCAGGTAAGAGGCAATACACCACCAACATAGAAGAATGTATTTTTTGGGAACATAGAGAGTGACTGTACATTGCTTATATCTGCTTCCTTAAGTACATCAAAATATTTCTCCGCTATTTGAGCAATCATATACGCTTTAAACTGTTTCTCTTGATAACCCCCCACCATGCTTATAGTGCCCATACCCTCTAAAGAATCCCGAGAATCCTTTAAAGTTTTGGCTAATTCTTCTTCTTCAACCACTTCAATTAATTCATCTAAAACGTGGTAGAATTCTTGACCAAACAAACAGAAAAAGAAACTTGAAGATTCTACTTTTTTACCAGTCTCAACTTTTTGTTCTTCATACTCTGAATTTTCAAGAAGGGAATTACTCTCTCCCTGAAATACTTCTATAGCTTTTTTAACCGGTGACAAATTCCCTCCAATCACTAAGACATCCCCCAAAAAAGCGTAAGAAATAGACTTTATGGGTTCTAAACCTGCCTCTTCAGGAAGAATTATATTTACTATATCAATACCTTTATAATTCGATACTTCTTCTTCCAAATCATTTTTTGCCTCAATGGCTCCCACAAATTTGATAAAAGCATGACTATCAGAAGGAGATAGAGCAAGTAATACTTCAGGGACTCCCCCTATAGAAACTCCTAAACAAGAAAGAACTGCGCCTCCAGAAAAGATATTTTCTAAAAATAATGGGTCCAAGATATCAAATCCCAATTCTTCTTTTATTTCTTCTCTGGTCATTTTATAATCTTGTATTTCGCTCTCCTCTTTCCCTTTAGGTAAAAAACCTGCTAAATCTAATTCAGACAGACTTTCTATTAACTCTGCATCTTTTAGTTCTAAAATTGCAATCACTTTTTCAGGAATTACCTCTAACAAAGGATTCCCATAGGCAACATTAAATAAAAAAATAAACATCAAAAGTAAGGTCACACTAAAAATTATTAATCTCTTGCTCATAGTTTTTTCTCCTTTACAATTTATTTTATTAAAAAACCCTCTTTTATAATAAAACATTTTTATTAATTTTTCTACCCCTCATCTACAATCTTTTCTTTTTTTCTACTAATTAAGAAAATAAAAGATTAAAGAAAAATCTTGACAAAAATGTAAACTGATATAAAATATAAAGTTAGAAATTTTAGAGGAGAAAATTAATTATGCCAACCTATGAGTATAAATGTAAAGAATGTGGAAATACTTTTGAAAAATTCCAATCTATAACTGAAAATCCAATTAAAAATTGTAAAAAATGTGGAGGCGAAGTTTATAGATTAATAAGTAAAAATGGTAATTTCATATTAAAAGGTAGTGGATTTTATCGTACGGACCATCATCACAATAATAATAATTACAAATCAGAAAAGAAAAGATTAGATAGCCCCATAAAAAAAGAAGAACAAGAGAAAAAAGAACTACCAAAAAACCTCGAATCAGAAACTTACCTAAAAAAGGGAAAGAAACTTCAGTAAAATAATCTTTTCCACCAACTAGGTCTTACCCTCTTTAATTTTTTCTTTAATTCAGAAAGAACATTTTGAGCAGCAATTTCTCCTTCTCGAATACATTTTTCAGGTTTAGAAAAGTTAGACCAATGAAAACGTTCTACTTTAGGAGTAATCACCAGGTCAGCAGAAGATAATTGTAATTTTATTAATTCGTTAGAGGTAATAGAATCAGACCGAAATAGAATCTCTACCGCATTACTAAATTCAAACCTCTTTTTAAGTGTTTGGCTCACATTAACTGCAATAATAAAATTTGCCCCTAATGACCGTGCTGCTTCTATTGATACTACATCAACTATTCCACCATCAACTAAAATTTTCCCATCTAATATTATAGGAGGAAATATTCCTGGTATAGAAGCACTCGCTAAAAGAGCATTAAATAATTTTCCTTGGTTTAAAATAACTTTTTCTCCCTTTATCAAATCAGCGGCTACTGCAGCAAAAGGGATTTTGGTATCGGCAAAAACTTTATCATCTACTAAATCATTGATAATTTTCTTTAACCCTTCTCCATCGTTAAGGTATTTTCTTCTAAGTTCAAGATTAAGAACATAACCTTTTTTCAAAAAATCAGACATTTTTTTAATAAAATAAGGCTTATCTTTCTTTTCTTTTTCGCTGAAAGATAAGTTTATATTAAATTCACCAATTTTAGAATATTTCTCAGCAATTTTTTCTAGAGTAGATATGTCTTTTTTTAAGGCGTAAGCTGCCCCTATAATAGCTCCCATAGAAGTGCCCACAATTAAATCAATAGGAATATTTTCTCTTTTTAAAACCTTTAATACCCCAATATGAGCAAGACCTCGAGCTCCACCTCCTCCTAAAGCCAATCCTACTTTTAATTTTTCTTTTGCCACTACTTTTAACTCCAATTCAGATCAATTAAGTTTTTAGTTTCCACTTTCGTGGGTAGGTATAACTAAGTAATCTTCCCATTTAATAGTTTTTTAAATATTTTAATTTATCTTATCTCTACTCTTTTATGTTTGGCTGAAGGACTACTTTAATAGAATTTTTTTCTTTCGCTCTTTTATAACCTTCTTTCCAATTGCTTAACGGGAGTACATCACTAATCAATTTCCCCAAATTTACCTCCCCCTTATTTACTAAATTTATTGCTTTATCCCAGGATGAAGGCTTCTGAGTACGAGAACCAATGATGGTTAACTCTTTATCAAATAATATTTTATCAAATCTAAGTTTAATTGGTTGGTGAACAATTCCTGCTTGAATAAATCTACCCCCTTTCCTGATTATTTTTAATCCATATTTTACTGCTGCTATAGAGCCAGAACATTCAAATATTACGTCGATACCATTTTCTGTAATTATATTCGACAGATAATCTTCTAAATCCTTCTTTTCTATATTAAAAACTAAACTAATTCCTAAATTTTTTGCTAGAGCAAGTCTCTTCTCGTCTCCCTTAATTCCTACCATTATTACTCTCGCTCCCAATGCTTGAGCTACCTGAGCGATTAACAATCCAAAAGGTCCGGGTCCTAATATTAAAGTAGTTTCTCCTTTTAATAAGTTCGCCTGCTCCATAACGGCATGAGTGGCACAGGATAAAGGCTCAAAAAGGGAAGCGGATATAAAATTAATCTGAGGAGGAATTAGGTGGATACTTTCTTTTCTTATTACAAAATATTCAGCGAAAGCTCCATTAACAGCAGAACCTAATCCTTTACGGTGAATACATAAATTATAATTTTTACTTTGACAAAATTTGCACTGACCGCAAATATAAGCTGTAGTTTCAGTAGTGACTTTGTCTCCTACTCTTATATCTTTCACTTCTTTCCCGACCTTTACCACAATTCCCGCAGTTTCATGTCCCAATACCACCGGAGGTTTTACAGCTGAATAGCCATAAAGATCAGTCCCGCAAATTCCCGTTGCTTCTACTTTGACTTTTACTTCATTTTCCTGAGGGATCGGTTCCGGAATATCTCTTAATTCAATATCATCTGGTCCTTTTCCATATTTTACTAAAGCCTTCATCTTCTCCTTTCCTTTCCTTCTAACTCTAATCGGTTCTCGCTACTACTTATTTCAAATAAAATATACCATATACATCTTTAAGGTATTACAGCTATCTTAATACCCTTATGTGCCAACATCATTTCTATCACAGTAGATATTTCACTAAGGGGAAATTCGTAAGTAATTAATGCATCGATATCAATTATCTTATTACAGATTATATTGAAAGCTCTTTTAACCTGTTGAGGAGTGTAATGGAAAACTCCCTTTATATTTATTTGAGAATAATGAATTAAACTAGTATCCATAGATATTTTGGTTCCTCTTTCACATCCTCCAAAAAGATTTACCGTCCCTCCTTTTCTAACCATAGAAATAGACTGCTCCCAAACTTCAGGTAAGCCTACTGCTTCAATAACTACATCTGCACCTCTTCCACCTTCGGTAATTTTTTTTACTTCTTCTACCGGATTTTTCACTTTTGATACATTGATAGTCTTATAAGCTCCTAACTTCGAGGCTAATTTGAGTCTTTCTTCCAATTGGTCAGTAATAATCACTTTAGCTCCTCTTAACTTTGCTAGTTGTAAATACATTAATCCTATCGGACCAGCTCCATTTATAACTACCGTATCACCCAAATTAATATTAGACTCCTCAATTCCATGAACTACACAAGAAAGAGGTTCTAATAATGCTGCTTCTTTATAGCTTACATTTTCTGGAATTGAAAATAAATTTTGAGTTACAATAGCAGCAGGAACTTTTATATATTCTGCAAAAGCTCCACTTAAACGAATATACAAATTTTCGCATAAATTAAAATCACCTTTTTTGCAATAAAAGCAATGATTACAAGGAGCAGAATTAGCAGCCGTTATTCTCATTCCTGGTTCAAAATCCCCTACTTTTTTTCCTACTTTAATTATATCACCGGAAAATTCATGTCCAAATACAAAAGGTGGATTAAATAAATGATGCCCTCTCAGGTACATTTTTCGATCTGTTCCGCAGGTAAGAGCAGCTCTTATTTTTACCAAGACTTCGTCAGAATCGATGTTGGGAACGCTAACTTCTTCCAATCGTACCTGTTGAGGACCGTAAAATATTGCTGCTTTCATAATATTATTTGAGGGATTCATATTTTTTGCTTTTATGTTTTTCAATTTATTATAGATACTCTCCTCTCCTTTTTCTTTTAATATTTTTTGCTTAAAAAGAATATTAGCTTAATTATTTAAATCTTTTTAGAATTGACGATTAAAATATTTCTCTTTAAAATCATATTAATTATATAAGTATAGATAAATATATGGATAGGTTCTGCCACCATTCGAGGTGGTATTAATACTGCCCAAGGAAGCCCAAATAAAATATGTAAAAAGTAAGATATCAACAAAATAGAAGTTATTATCTGCCCTATAGCAATAGCTATTCCTAACTCAAAAACATTAGGTTCATCCTTTTTCATTAAGATTAAGATAGCCGCAGGAATTATTCCGCCTAAAGCAGAAGTCAGAGTAAAATGAGGCATATAAGCCCCTATAGGATTGATAAAGTATCCCAATAAGTCAGAAAAAGCTCCTATTAACCCTCCTGATAGAGGACCAAATACAATACCTCCTAAAATTATAGGCAACTTTCCTAAACCTATCCTAACCCCTTCTACTCCTCCAATAGCAATACGCAAACTCGCTACTCGGGTTAAAATTATACTTAATGCAATTAAAAGACCCATGGTAGTAATTTCACGAGATGAGATCTTCATTTAATATTTCCTCCTTGATATAGCTGAAAATAAATAAAACTTTTTCTGCTACATCAAGAAGTGTCTATACAAAAGTAATTTTTGACGTAGCAGCGAACGCGATGATATACCGCAAGCCTAAAAATATCTTGATAAATCTTTAAGCTTTTCGTTTAGAGACAACGTCCCATTCTCTAACACTTAACGCATATCACCTACTCTGACTTTTAACTATCTTGGGTTAAATAATTTTAATTAATCGCCTCCCCTTTATTTAAATTATTTTTTAATTACCTATTGATTAAATGTTGCTTCGATGTTTATTTTTCTTGGTTTATTATAAAGAAATATAATTGGTTAAAGTTCCAATGCCTTCAATCTCTACTTCTACTACATCACCTACTTGGAGTTCACCTACTCCAGAGGGAGTACCAGTAACTATAACATCTCCTGGATTCAAAGTCATTATCTGAGAAATAAAACTTACCATTTCTTCTATCTTAAAAATCATCTTACTAGTTGAGGAATGCTGCTTTACTTTACCATTCTGCCGAAGTATTATTTCTAAATTATTAGGTTCCAAATCAGTAACTAGATAAGGACCAAGAGGAGCAAAGGTATCAAATGATTTAGATCTAGTCCATTGTCCATCCTTTTTTTGTAAATCTCTAGCCGTTACATCATTAAAACAGGTATAACCTAATATATTTTCGTAAACCTCTTTTGGTTTAATATTTTTAACTTTATTTTTTATAATTACTCCTAACTCTGCTTCGTAATCTAAACGTTCAGTCATTTTTGGATAAATAATATTCTCTTTATGCCCGATTACTGCAGTAGAAGGTTTTAAAAATATTAAAGGTTCCTCAGGAATCTTCAATTTAAGTTCTTCTGCATGGTCAAAATAATTCAATCCCAACGCTATTATTTTAGAAGGCATACAAGGAGGTAAATATTTAATCTCTAAAAGAGAATATTGATTTTCTAAAATTTCGTATTGATCAAAAAAATCTCCTTTTATTTCTCTAACCGTGTGGTCTTCTTCTATAACTATCCCGTTTTTTTCTTTACCATTGATCAAAAATCTGATAAATTTCATAAATTAACCTCTCTTTGCAATTTTTGTTTTTCATTAAGTTATTGAAAGAATAGCTGCAATTTTCCCTGCTCTATTAACTTTCTTTCAAAATTAATTTTATATTCTCCCCTTTTCATAATAAACCCATTCTCTAAAAATATCATTACTCTAATCTCACTCTATCCCATAATTGGGAGCTTCTTTAGTAATAATTACATCATGAGGGTGACTCTCTCTTAAACTAGCAGAGGTAATTTGAATAAATTTAGTCTCTTCTTGTAATTCTTTAATGTTTCTCACCCCACAATAACCCATACCTGAACGCATTCCTCCTAATAGTTGGAATACATAAGCAGAAAGTGGTCCTTTGTAAGAAATTCTTCCTTCAATTCCTTCTGGAACTAACTTATTCTCTTCTACTTCTTCCTGAAAATACCGATCTTTGCTTCCTTTCTTCATTGCCCCAATCGAACCCATCCCTCGGTATTCCTTATAGCTCCTTCCTTTATAAAGTACTACTTCTCCTGGGCTTTCTTGTGTTCCAGCAAATAGACTTCCAATCATTACAGAATCAGCACCTACCGCTAATGCTTTAGTAATATCACCTGAATACTTTACTCCTCCATCGGCAATTAGAGGAACATGGTATTTTTTTGCTGCCCTTTTACATTCTTGAATTGCTGAAACTTGAGGCACTCCTACACCAGTAACTACTCTGGTAGTACAGATAGAACCTGGTCCAATACCAACTTTTATAGCATCAACCCCTGCTTTTATAAGACTTTCTGCTCCTTCAAAAGTTGCTACATTGCCTCCCACCAATTCTATATCAAAAGTTCGTTTTATCTCTTTTATAACATCAATAACCCTACTAGAATGTCCGTGAGCAGTATCAACTACTATAACATCTACTTTTGCATTAATTAAAGCTTCAACCCTCTCCAACGCATCTCGAGATATGCCTACTGCTGCACCCACCCTAAGTCTCCCTTCAATATCTTTGCAAGAATTAGGGTATTTTTCAACTTTCTCAATATCTTTTACAGTAATAAGCCCTTTTAAAATAAAAGCTTCATTTACTATGGGTAATTTTTCAATTCTATTTTTATGTAATATCCTTTTAGCTTCCTCCAGAGTAGTACCAACAGGAGCAGTAATTAAATTTTCTTTAGTCATTATACTACTTATTTTTAAATTTTTATCTTCCAAAAACCTGATATCTCGGTTGGTTAATATTCCGACTAATTTTCTCTCATTATTTATAATTGGAATCCCAGAAATATGATATTTAGCCATAATTTCGATTGCTTCTCCTACCTTTTTCTCTGGCGTAAGAGAAATAGGTTCCACAATTATTCCACTCTCTGATCTCTTCACTTTATCAATTTCCTCAGCCTGTTCTTCTATGGACATATTTTTATGGATAATACCAATCCCACCTTCCCGGGCAATAGCGATAGCTAATCTTGATTCAGTAACTGTATCCATAGCAGCACTGACCAAAGGAATGTTTATTTCAATGTTTCTACTAAATTTAGTAGAAACATCTACTTCTCTGGGAATAATGGCAGATTTTTTAGGAACCAGCAAAATATCGTCGAAGGTTAAGCCTTCAAAATTTAAAAATCTTTCTTTTTCCACAATTTCCCTCCTCTTATAATTCAATTTACCAATTAAATTAGTTATCCGCTCTACGCTATTTTTATAATATTACCCTCCCTTAATATTCTTGTCAATTAATTGTGCCACCAGAATAAAATTAAAGGGTGGATTAAATTTACCTACCTTTACTGAGCAAGCTAAACTTATGGGTAAGTCTCTTTCAATTTACCAGTAGAATAGCGATCTTCTCTGCCGCTATAGCCTATCCTTAATTTTACCTCCCGTAAGCCTTTATCCTTTTTCTTTTTATTAAAGCTAGTTACGATAAGCAATGAATTCCTGTTGGTCCTTAATCTGAACCTGCTCTTCCATAATTTTAATAATAACGAAAAAATCACCCGATAATTCGATATAAGATCTTAAGCGGCAGTAATCATCCATTTCTTTTTTATATTGTTTTTTCATTTCTTCCCAATTCTCAAAAGTAAACAACTTTCCGCCGAAATTTTTCTTTACTTTCAAACCAAAATATTGACAATAGGCATTATGACCTGCAAATAAAGATTTTAAGGCACTGTCACTAATGACGCCGTCGAAATCCACTGCTAATATTTTCATTTTTAATTCTTCCTATTCCTTGAATTAATTTGTGTAGTGGCGTTAAATAAATTATTAGAATTATACTATTTCTTTATTAGGTTGTACAATTTGAATTGTAGGTTTGGTGGGACATAGGACATAATTTTAAAATTATGCAGAACAAACGGGAGGGCAGATCTTTGCATTTAGTATACTCTATTCTTGAAATATGATAAAACCTTAAAAAATTCTATCTCTTGCTATCTTCTAATCATTTAAGAAGGCATCGTAAACCCGGACTTATCAGACCCCTTATTAAAAGTTAGAAAAAATTATCGAATTATTGAGCATGAACATATGTCCCTATTTATGCTCAAATAAAAAGCAAGATCAATTACTAAATCAATGAAATAAAAAAGATGATAGTTATATTAAGATAGAATCGAATGTTAAATTTTGAGGTTTATATCCAAATCTAAATTTTAAAATTAATCAATTAATTTAATCTAGAACACTGCTTATTTTTTCTATCAAATTATTTAAATATATATTCTTCTGGTTAAGCTTTAGAGCTAATTCAATTAAATTATTTTTACTAAACTTCGAATACCTTTTTTTACTATTTAAAATTCTTTCAAGTACTTGAAAGATTTGTTTACCTCTTAATTTAAATTTAAAATTTATAATTATATCCTTTAGCAATTCTCCGTCTGGTTGTCTAAATCCAATTTCTACTAAAAATTTAGAACATAACTTACTAGGATGGCCTCTGCATATTTTATAAATTGAATATTGAACATTGAATTCTTCATCCCTAAGATACTTTTCTACTTCAAAAGCAAACCACCTACAAATTTCCCTAATTGTAGTTTCAAATTCAAGCGTTTCTTTCGTTTTTAGTAATTTTAGCAAAAATTTTGACCCAGCAAATATATCATTTTCAATACTATAACCTTTAGTCCAAACAATCTCCTTTAAATGTTTAGTCTTATCTTTAAACAAATTCATATCCCTATCAGCTAAAAAAGCAACCTTTTTTGAAGAAAATTCGTTCTTCCTCTTGTATACGTTAAATAATGTTTGTTTTCCCCCGCAAGGAATAAAATCTATCTCCCTTACTGAATAAGTTGCTCTTTCTTCGATAAGTCGTAATACATTAAAATCACCTATTCCCTCGACTAAAACAGTAGGAATATTAGTTCTTTTCAATAGCGTCACGATTTCATTAACGTTAAGTGAAGGTAAAGGCATAATATATCCTCAAGTTATTATATTATTAATTCTTTATCTGAGTATTTTGCATAAATTAAGGGAGAATGAGTAGCAACTATAAACTGATTATTTGATTCTTGGCTCTTTAAGATTGAAAATAGCAATCTTTGCCAATCGGGATGAAGGCTTATTTCTGGTTCATCTATAAAGATAGGGCTATTTCTGAAAAACGCATTATAACACAAAAAACTTAACATCTGCTTTTCTCCGGAAGATAAGAAATTAGAATCTATATAATTTTTTTTATAACCCCATTGTATCTGGTCGGAAATTTTAATTCCATTATTTTTATATAACCTCTTTACTATTTTTGCTACTACAGTAAAAGGTTTTAATTGATCCTTATGAAATTTTCTAACTTCTCTTGCACTTTCTTTAACTTTTTGTAATATTGCTTTGTCATTTACTAATGAACCCTTTTTATGTTGCCCATATATAAATTCATTTTCTTCTTCAAGACCAATATCTTTGTATTTTTCGAGTTCATTAATAGTCTCACTTGCAAATTTTTCATAACTTTTTGAAGATTTATTAGCTACTTCAGTAAACTTTTTAGAAACAAGTTCTATTATGTCCTTGGTTGAAATTGAATATACAAACTTATGGTTACTTTGAGAAAGATTGCTTGATATATTCGATATTGATTCTTGCAATCTTCTACTTTCTCTATTTAATTCATAGTCTACAAATTTAGTTTCTCTTTCTCCTTCTTCAGGAATATATCTAGTGGTGGAAAATCCCCCTTCGATTCTTCTAAATGTAGGGAAAAAAACTGAACTTTCTAATTTTTCCACCAAAATCCCATCAATTATATTTAATTCTCCATAATTTATTCTATTAATTGCTATATTAATATCTTTTGATAATAAAACTTTCCCATTCACATTGGATAACTCTATTTTGATGGTCTTTTCCTTGGTATCTTTACTTTCTAATGATATTTTATATTTATTTGTAATTAAAAGTAAACTTTGAAAAAATATATTTTCGAGAAATATTCTTTCAATATTGCCACTTAAGATATACCAAATCAATTTCAATATTGTTGTTTTTCCAGAACCATTTACACCAGTTAGGATATTTATATCAGGATTAAATATTAAATCACAATTTATCTTATTAAATATATTTTTGGCATGAAACTCTTTAATCATTTTAGCACTCTCCTTTTTAAAAATTTAAATCAATATTTAAATTATAAAAAAATAATTCACTATAAATTAAATTTAAAAATATAAATCGATATCTAGACTGACCTCTTCAAATGATGGTGATTTAGGGTATGAAGTTCTATAAAGGGATCAAGAATTATATCTTCTATTTCTCGTTTTAACGCTAACTTACTGTTTAGAACTTGTTCTGCAAAACGAAATGAATATCTTTGTAAATTTATTCTCATATTATTCTCCTAAACATATTAGAATGATTCTAAAAGATATATTGGGGTCAACCTTTACAACTTCACACTTTCTTCTTCTTAACTTCTCCCTCAATATTTCTTTTGAACATTTGACAATTTTTCTTTTTTATAGATTATAGCGAAATACTATGTATGCAAAAAAACATCATTCCTTTTACAGATTTTTATTGATAAATCAATAAAAATGTTGAGACTTGATCACATTATTCATTTAAAAATGCTTTACTATATTTTACATAGTAACGATTTTATACATTTTTCATATTTATTTTTTCCCTTAATTCGGAAAGGCTTTCCTCTTTCCATAGCTTTTCTCTTCGTTGCTCTTTATTTCTCCACCACTTAATTAATCTTATTTTGTCCCCTTCAATTTCAATATTTGTTATACCATCATTAAAATGTCCACAACCTGTATTAAAGTAACATGGTAATGGTTTTCCCGTTCTAACCATCCGATTATAATTTCTTAGCATTTCATCTTCATACTGTAAGTCAGTCTTATTTTTTTCAATTTCTTCATATAACTCCCGAATTCTAATTTTATCTTTAGAACATTCTTTTAGTTTATTTTCTTTTTCTATAATTTGCTCTTTCAGCCACCAATAATAAGAACGAGATGCAAAAATGGCATTATGCGTATGCCCGCAAACAAGAAAAACATTATTATCTTTTGCCCAATCATAATATAATTTCTCACGATTTCCAGGAATTTGAGATTTTGTTGCTGAACGATTTGAAACACCAACTACTTTTCCAATAGGTACTAGGAATGTTGCTTTGCGAGCCAAATATCTACTCTCCCAAGTTTTTCTATCGCATCTTTTGTCTCCTTGATGGCCATGGACTAGAAATATGTCCTTACCCAACTTGATAGCTTCAGGGGCTCCATGTTGAATTTCCTTATTACATAATATTGGATCAGTTGGTGGTCTTTTCCAATCACAATCATGATTTCCAAATATACGATGAACTTTGTTTGTTTGAAAGCTTCTTAAAAATTCATATATACTCTTATTATATTTTTCATATATTTCAATAAAATTAAATTGCCACAATTCCTCAATATCTCCCATTAAAATAATTGAATATCCATTCTCTTTATAATATTCTAGTGCAAATATCATTGTTTCTTCATTGTCCATAAAAAGATCCGAATTTCCGCCATCTCCTAAATGCAAATCACTAAACAGAGCATATTTAGTGTTAGCATTAAGGGGAAGGTTTTTCACCACGTTTTGATCAGTACTATTGTATAGTTCGGTTAATCGTTTATAAATAGCTTTATCATTCTCATTCATAATCACACCTCCAAGAAAAATATCAGAAAATTATTAGTCTCTGAGTTTATAAGAACTCTTACAAAAAATTGGTGAAAAGTTACCGAATTATTAAGCTAGTACAATAACTCTTGGAAATAATAGGGACAGCTTGGGTTCAAGTTGCAAATGCAACACTTAAGTTTGGTATAATATGCCAAAAGAAAGGAGTTGCATATGACCCATTGTTATCAGTTAAGTATTAATGGACGTGAAGAGATCAGCCTTGGATTAGCCCAAGGGTTCAGTAAAAACTATATTGAACTATCTCTTGGCCGATCATCCACCAAAATCATCGCCCCAATACTTTGACTGATCGAATTCTTTATATATTTCGCTAACAATTTGATGGGCCTCATTAATTTTTTCACGTTGAGCAAATGTAAATGTTTTAAAATGTCTTAAACCTCCTAAGGAAATCCAAATATTTTCTAAATAATTAATATGGGTTTCTTTATCTTTAATATGATAGAGTCTATCTGTAGTTAAAATCCAGTTATGCTTTCTTGACAATTCAAACTGGTCGAATTGTTTATATACTTCGGTAATAATCCGATATGCTTCGCTAAGTTTTTTACATTGAGCCAATACAAATACTTCACTATTTCTTAAAACCGCTAATATAAACCACGTATCTTCTAATAAATCAATGTTTGTATGTTTAGAATCAATTTCCGCTTGTTCCATTCGATAATTTTCCTTATCCTTTTTATCCTTCGCTATTTTTAATTTTCTTTTTTCCAAGTACTTATTAAATATAGCTATCATCCTTTTCATTTTAATAATAATTAGCCCTTTTGTTTAATATTTTAATCCCCTTGATTTTCCTCTTGCTTCTCTAATTTCTCTTACCAACCTATCCAATCTTTTTTATATCTTTAGAGATTTTAGGGTCTTGCAATATCACTTTTTGTCTTCCCGCTCGATTCTTTTAATCACTCTGCTCACTGTAGTATAATGCACGCAAAAAATTCTTGGGGTGAAATCTTTATTATTGATATATTAGATTTATTTAATCATCAATGGTTAAGATTTACCCCTAAATTTCTTTATCTTTTAAAATCTAACAAGATTTTTTTCTATTTCAGGGTAAATATTATCGATTTGTTTTTGAATTTCAATAGTTTTATACAATGCCGTAACAATGCGGCAATAGCGTGGTGCATCGTCCATCATTCTGTCTTTTCTGTCTTTCAGGTATTTGTGTAAAACTTGATAACCGCCAATATAATAATTCCAAACCTTTGGTGCAATACCTTCAAAGTATTTTTCCTTATTGATATAAATAGACTGCTCATCTTCTTTGTAGGTTATTTTTTCAATACGGTCGTTATCTCCGGAACCTTGATATTTGGCAATAGGCGAATCAAGCTCCGAGCTTTTGAGCAAGTGCAGATTGGTTAATTCTTTGCCGAATTTACCCATTTCTATGAATAGACCATAATCCGAAGTGAATGGTACCCGCGGAAAATCAATTTTAAGAAACTCTGCGTAAGTTTCACGGTAGATATTGCTGTAAAATGCGCTGTAGATGTAATAAAGAATATCTTCCGGCGTTGGTTTTTTTCCGTAAACTGCTGATAATGTGTCAAAAAAGGCTTGTGGGATATTGGGTTGTTTTTCGGTTTGATGCTGATTAAAAAGGTCTTTTTTATTTTTGTCTGGATATACATATAAAGGAAAAAGCAATTCTCCCCCACGATAATACAAATTAAGATCAATTATATTATTGGAAATGAAAACCAAATTCCACAAATGTTCTAAGCCTACAACCTGACCCGCCCTACCGATGGTAAGCCCAATATTTTCTTCCAGCATGTGACACATAACATCAAAACGCATTCTTTCAATCAATGATTGGTGATAAAATATATATCTATTATCAAAGGGACGGTATAAGATTTCTTTGATATAATTTTCATAATTATCTAAATCTTTTGCTATTTTTCGGGAATATTGAATTTTCCAGTTTGACTTATCTTTTAAATTATATGCTTGTGCAATTATATCATCAGGTTGGGAAAGATTTTTAAATTGAAGTATCCTGTTTCTAAGTTCATTTTTCTTAAAATCGATAACAAACTTATCCCTTGAAGTTACAATACCGACACTGCTTATCGGAAAAATTTCATTTATCTTCTTCCAATCAAGATATTTTTTAATTGTTTCCGTATCATGCTTTCCAAGGAAATAATAAGGGGCTTGAGGCTTTACTGGTAAATAGTTTTCTTTTAAGAATTCATTTTTATCCAGCCAATCATATTTTTCCTGTCGCAGACCATATAAATCCGAATGATAAATACCTGATTCTTTTTGTTTTTTATTTTTTACAAATAAAGCAATAGCGACACCCTGCCTAATATCAAAGACATTTTCGTCTTTACCGCCCTCAGGGGTGGTTTCTCTTTTTAAACTATTGCCGTGCAAATCAAGAATATAAATCTCATCAAAAGTTTTCATTAAACTCTGGCGCATCCCGCGAAAGGTGGGATTATCCAGATAGCCATGATTGGTGATCATGCCCACAATACCGAAACCGGACTTCTGAATCTTCCATTGGGCAAATCGTAAAAATTTGACATAATCATCTTGAAGCCATTTGGGATTTTTCTCCCCCAGCGGCTCACCGTCTACTTTATAATAACTCTGGCAGCCATCGATATCTTCCTTTAATAACTTTTCCGTCCATTCGTTCACATTGGAAGAAATACCGCTGTAGGGTGGATTACCGAGAATCACCAGAATTGACTGCTCTTTTTTCACTTCGCCCGCCAGGTGGCTTTCTTCGCTTAACGAACTCACCCCGGGAATAGAAATTTGTTTAATCTCTTCCATCTCCAGTGTATTAGTCAAATAGAGTTTAAAACGTTCATCATCTGCAAGGTTATAACTAAGTTCATCCAGAATAAATCCTATCTTTAAATGACCAATCGCATAAGGAGCCATCATCAGTTCAAAGGCATAAAAGTCTTGCAGAATGTGGTTTTTAATCCAGTGATGTAAACCACCTTCACCGTATTTTGTGATATATTCTTTTGCGGCCAGGTGAATCGCTGCTGCAGGGAAAGTGAGCGTCCCACCTGCCGGATCAAGCAGTTTAACTTCTGGACTGGCCAGACCATCGGATAAGCCAAAATGGGTTTTTAAAATAGAATGAATAGAACGGACGATATAACCGACTACCGCTTCCGGTGTATAGTAGACACCACGCCGTTCTCTGATTTCGGGATCATAGGTAGATAAAAATGTTTCATAAAAGTGAATTATCGGATCTTTACCTTTGCCGGTACTGTAATATTCATGCAATATCTTTTTAACATCGGTGACCTGCAATAGTTCGGCAATATCTTCAACGATAATTTGCAGAGACTTGGGCGGTTCTTCCAGAGAAATAAACCGGAAGACATCGCGCAGAATACCGATGGTATTCGGAATATAATCAAAAGCCAGTCGGCGATTAAATTCACCGTTTGCTCTAGTACGAGCAGCAAAAAGACCGTAGGTAATCGTCTGGGCGTAAAGATCGGCAAATTGTCTTTCGGTTAATGTTCCAATCAGATATTTTTTAAAGGCTTCAAAAACACCAATGATTTGTTTTTGCCCTTTGGTCCCATCTTCTTCCATTTCCACAACAATTACTTCATCACGTAAAAAGCGGGTACGTTTGGCTAATTCAATGGCCAAAGAACGGGCTGATTTCACTTTGGGAAGAGAAAAGGAAAAGAAAGTCTCGAATAAATCTTTAAATTGATCACAATTTTCGACCGGTGGTGGGGTATGTAATTTCCTGGCAATGATAGGCCTTCCAATCATTGCTTGGGCGATTCGCTGACCTCCACGATATAGTCGAAATTCATAAAAATTAGTAAGAATGACATTGGGAAAGGTATCGCAATAACGTTTCAATTGTTCAGTCCCTTCAGTGTAATCCAAATTAGCAGTAGAAGGATCTTTAGCTTCGATATAACCGGTAATGTGGTTTTTCCCATCCCAAATGCGAAAATCGGGATTTCCGGCTTCCGTTTTTTTGGGGAGTATGGTAACATCGATATTCTTTACTTTCAGAAAAGCGGCTGTTTTTTTGATTAATTCATCCAGGTTAGCGTAATAGCTTTCTTCACGGGCATCACCGCGTTGAAAAGTATTGGTAAGATTCTTAAGATATTGTTCTAATAATTCTTTTAACAAAGTTTATATCCTTTTTAACAGGATTTTTAAATAAATTCTCGGGTCAATAATTTCTTGGGGTCTGGTCTTCATACTTGATTCTAAAATACTACATTTATCTTAAAAATCCTTCTTTTTTTATAAAAAACTTTAAGTAATAAAAACTCTTTAGTAAAAACCAAAGAGATTTATGGTAAAATCATTTTACATTGCTTATATTTTTTATTTTTCATCTGAATAGTATTCTTGAAATCAGGAAGCATTAACACTTCATTAAATATTTTCTTCAATATATGTCCTCACCGAATAGGGTTTTGTGCGGTAGAATACAGATTCATAATCTATTATTTCTCCCTGTTTAGTCGTTAACCATGGTACATCTCTATGGGAATAATCACTTATCTCAGCAGCATTCATATCAGATAATCTATCTAACACACTATCAATCATTTTTATTTCATGAGCTTTTAATAGGGTTAAATCTGATTCTCTTTTAGATAAATATTTAGTCTGAGGATGTTTGAAATAGTTGTCTTTTACTTTAATCAGGTCTTTGCCTTCCATCTCTTTAATTATTTTTATAAATTCCTTGGGAGTAGGGCCATAATGGTTTTTTATATAGGTTGCTCCAATTAATTGTTCTTCGTATTTTTCATAAAAATCGAAATCAATAAAGTAGAGCAATTTATATAAAACCGATTCTCCTATATTTGGTTTTGAGCCTACTTTATTTAATATGTAAAGCAATATTTCTTTGAATTTCTGCAGATTTTTTTGGGGAACACTTATTCGTATTTCTTTTTTTGGTTTCTGCTTAGTTGTATTTTTTTCAATGATTACTTCTATATCTTCTTTTAAATCAAGTAATATATCTGAAGAAATATTAAAATACTCAGCAAGCTTTTTTATTTCCTCTGCACATATTTTTCTTTCTCCGTTTTCAATTTTTGAAATGGTCACCCGATCTACACCTAATGTTTCAGCCAAACTGGACTGGGAGACATCTATTTTCTCTCTTAATTTTTTAATTTTAAAACCTAGATTCTTATATAATGTAGGCATTTTATTACACCTCGTTTCTTTAAAATCATATAACCATACATACTATAACATATGTTATCTATTATTACAAGTGTATGTAATATAATATTACTTTTATAAATATTTCAGGAAATAAGGCAAAAGAGGAATATTTTGAGGCTTCAAAAGTTCACAAAAAAATTTCTTTATAAGCAAACTCTGTAAGGTTATTTCTAAAGATTAGGAATTGCCCCGTCGGTGCTTTTTTGTATAAAGCTCTCCAGAGTTCTGTCCGGTAACAGTCCTTTTGCCTGAAAGTTTGGATATATCTCTTATCTTACCTCTTCGGCTCCTTTTCTTGTTTAACTAAAAGAAAAGGTTTCTCCTGTTACCTTCGTATAGGTTACAATATTAAGATTATTTAAAGTTTTATATATCTATATACACCATAAAATTTAAAAAGTCCTTCTTTTTTATGTGTCAAGGGGACAGTTCTTTGTCATATTTCAAGAATATATATTTACCTTATTGAATCGTCACCAGCAGTTAAAAGAATTAGTCTTTTTCAATTTTTCTACACCTTAATATTAATACGACAAAAGATTTAAAAAATCCTTCTTTTTTGTAAAAAATACTTCAAGATAAAAAATTTAAGAAAGTATAGATGTGGGGGGAAATATTAAGAACCCCATCAGTTGGCCGATAGCTACGCTGAAGAATGATTATCAGAAACAATAACAATATTAACAATACCAATATAATAACAACAAATAGAAAAAAATCTGCTAGTGCTATGGCTGTTAACTTTAAAAAATTAAAAAAGAAAAGGGGGAATGAGAAGATATTGGAAACCTGGACTTATTGGACCACTTACGAAAAATTAGAAAAAGTTACCGAATTATTGAGCTAGTACAAGGTAGCAGTATCATATGTATCGTAACTTATTCAGGGGGGGGAATTATTGCCTTTACTTAAAGATTATAAGGTAGTAAGAAAGGTCCTGGATTATTTGGGCATAAGAGTAATTCTTCCTAGATTTGAATAATATTTTAAATATCTGCCCGCTCTTACCGGTTTCTTATTCAATTTTTTTATAGGGATTATAAATTCCGGCATGAATTGCTGTATTATACTTACAGGATGTAAAAGCAAATTCTTATAAATAAACTTCCGGCCGTCAGCAGGAGAATAGTATTTCTGGATGAATTGCGCATTGGTGAATTGTACTGTAGAAAAGCCCTGGTTTTTCAAGAAACCAGCAGGCCTCGCTTGATTAGCCTTTGAGTGAACCTACCAATAATCCACGCAAGAAGTAGCTGCAGATAAAATTGAATTATTATTTTTCTCTATTATGGGTTGCAACATCAAACACAACAGCAGCCACAAGCACAAGGGCTCTGACGATGTACTGGTAGGATATATCGATGCCCATAAGGTTCATGCCGCTGGTCAGTGACATCATAACCAACGCACCGATGATCGACCCTGTAACCTTGCCGACGCCACCGGATGCTGATACACCGCCGACAAAAGCCGCCGCGATTGCATCCATTTCAAATAGACTTCCCGCTGTCGTTGTGGCGGACTTAAAACGGGACGCGAACAAAATGCCCGACAAAGCGGCAAGCATGCCCATCGAACCGAAAATCACATAGGTAATTTTCTTTACACTAATGCCGCTCAACTCAGCCGCCTCTGGATTTCCGCCGACAGCATAAATATGTCTACCGAGCACCGTCCGTGACATAATGAAATTATAGACTAAAACCACAATCAATACGACCACCGCAGTCCATGAGAGGCCTCTGTATCCTGCGAGCACCCAGGTAATACCCCCGACTAAAGCCGACATGAATACCAATTTAATGATGAATAAATACATCAGCGATACTTTAAAGTTGTAGGCCCGCATCTTTCTGCGGTTGTTCATCGCGTTTATGATGAAAAGTAGAAGGACCAGAATCCCAAGGATAAGAGTTAATTTATGTACCCCGGGTAAAATCCCAATATCGGGAATGTCGGGAATATAGCCGTTGCCTATGGCATTAAAAGCGGCATTCGTAATAACTATTGTGCCCTTGCTCATAGTTACCAGTTGCAGTGCTCCTCTGTAACCTAACCATCCGGCAAGCGTTGCCACAAAGGCTGGAATTTTCATCTGCCCTACCAGGAAACCGGAGAAAATTCCGGCCAAAACTCCAAGCGCCACTACAAGCGGTATGCTCGCATATATAGGCAGGTGCCAGGATTCCATAGCAGTTGCCGCTACCGCGCCGAGGAAGCCTGAGAGGTAACCAACCGACAGATCTATATGCGAAATAATAATGACCAGCGTCATACCAACCGCCAATACTGCTATATAGCCGGTCTGATTTATCAGATTGCCTATGTTTCTCGATGAAAGGAAGACACCTTTCGTCGTGATGGTAAAGAACGCCATGATAACTAACAAGGCGATATACATGCCCCATTCACGGATATTCTGTCGCAATATTTTATTTATATCCTTAATGAACGACATCTTGAACCTACTTGCGCGCATCATTTGACTGCTTACTCGCTCCTTCAGAAAAATCATCACGTGCGCCAATTATGTAGGCCACCACATGCTCGCGGAAATCGTCAATGTCTCCGGTGACGGGAGTGTCGCAGACCTTGCGCCCGTGGCGCAGTACCATCATTCGGTCGCTAACCTGGTAAATATCTTCCAAGCGGTGACTTATTATGATGATTGAACAGCCCTGTGCCTTGAGCTCCCGCACCAAATCGAGTACCTTGCTAATGGCCGCCACGCTCAGGGCCGCCGTGGGCTCGTCCATGATGGTGACCTTGGTATTGAAAGCAGTCGCGCGAGCAATGGCCACCGCTTGGCGCTGGCCACCGGACAGACTCTCCACTTTCAAGCGCACGGAAGAGATGTCAATCTTGAGACGATCTAACAGGCGATGCGTCTCTTGTTCCATGTGATGCTCGTCCATCACACTGATCGGGCCTAATTTTACACTCACCGCTTCACGTCCCATGAAAACGTTGGCGACTACGTCGAGGTTGTTGGCAAGTGCCAAGTCCTGATACACCATCTCAATGCCCTGCCGGTGCGCATCCCAGGAATTGATAATATGTGCCTTCTTACCTTCGATTAAGATCTCTCCTTCATCAGGGATGTATGCACCACTGAGAATCTTCATCAGGGTAGATTTGCCGGCGGCGTTGTCGCCCACCAACCCCAGCACTTCATTGTGGTGTAGTACCAGGTCTACCCCTCGCAACGCCTGTACACCACCAAAGCTCTTCTTGATGTTCCGCATTTCCACAATAGGTATAGCTTCTGCCATAGGTTTCCTCGCTTTATTTAAAAAAATATATAAATGTATGACTGCACTGAAAAAAACTAAATTTTGTCATACCGAGCAAAGCGAACCATCCCCACGATAATTAAGAGACCGTTCGCTTCGCTCATGGTACTCCTTTTTGCAGTAGATTCCTGTATTAACTAACTGTTATGTTATTTCTTACTTCAATCCGGTAAATTCGCTTGCTTTATAGTAACCAGAATCGATCAAAGCAGCCTTGACATTGCTCTTGTCGACAGTAACAACTACGGACGGCTTGGCAGGGACGTCAATCTTACCGTTGTTGTAGGTGTTGGTTTGTTCAGGAGTTTTGCCAGTTAGATAAGCAACAGCCGCGTTGATTGCATCACTGACGAGCGTCCTGACGTCCTTTAAGACGGTCATCGACTGCTTGCCATCAATGATGTACTGTACGGAGGGTATCTCGGCGTCCTGGCCGCTAACTACGTAGCTCTTGACATCCTTGTCGGCACCAAATGCGTCTGCAATTGCACGGGAGGTGCCGTCGTTCGGCGCGAGGATGAATACATTGCCCTTAGCGGCAGCCTTAGCGATAGTCAGGTTGGCTTCAGCCAGATTCTTAGCGACGGTGAAGTCCCAGTTGGTGGTGACTTGGCCAATGATCTTGCCCATCTCATCACGGGTCAGCGTGGACTTGCCCTGTAGAGCAACAGCTTCGCTTGAGTTCTTGATGATGAAGGTGCCGTCGGCAATCTTAGGCTGAAGGACATTCCAGGCGCCCTCAAAGAAGAGGAAGGCGTTGTTGTCGGTGGCAGCGCCGGCATACAGGTAAAGCGGGTTGCCGCTGCCAGTGGCCTTGTCAACCAGGTACTGGGCCTGAGCCTCTCCAACAGCAATGCTGTCAAAGGTCACATAATAATCAACAGCTTCGGTTTCGCGGATCAGGCGGTCATAGGAAATGACCTTTATGCCTGCAGCTCTGGCATCGTCTGCAGCGGCAGCGGCAGCGGTGGCGTCCTGCGGGCAGATGATAAGAACTTTGACGCCCTTGGTAATCAGAGCTTCAACATTCTCTTTTTCTTTGGCGGAAGAGCCCTGGCTGAAGAGAATCTCAGCGCTGTAGCCAGCAGTCTTGAGCGCATCATTGAAGCGGGCCTCATCCTGTATCCATCTTGGCTCGTCCTTGGTCGGAAGAACGATACCGACATCCAGTTTGGACTGTGCAAGTGAAAAACTTGCTATTATAGAAACACATAGCAGCACTACTAATAATAAGATAGAAACATTCCTTTTCATTTTCTTAAAAACCTCCTTTAATTTTTAAAAAACCTCTAAAATCAATTA
>Ga0315293_10000202_pt1 | contig 52802 bp, 46 predicted proteins | sample YL17G13_20_MG_FD_203071 | JGI IMG/M metagenome (GOLD analysis project Ga0315293, IMG submission 203071) | Sediment microbial communities from Yellowstone Lake, YNP, Wyoming, USA - YL17G13_20 | ecosystem: Environmental > Aquatic > Freshwater > Lake > Sediment | place: USA: Wyoming | collected... | reverse complement strand
ATATCCTCGCCGGCGCGCTTAACGGTCAGGTTCAGGCGATAATTCAGGCTGGTATCCATCTGATCGACAGCTGGACAGGTCAATGGAAAGTGCGTCTTGATTTCGGATGCATACTTCGAAACAAGCCTGTAAACTCTTCCCAGAAAACGAGATATACCATTAATACCGGAATCATCCCAATCGCCGCCGAGGCTATATGAGCCCATGAACATCAAATACATACGAAACGTATCCGAGCCATATCGCTCAAGAAAATACTCCGGGTTAATTACATTGCCTCTCGACTTGGACATCTTGGAGCCCTTGCTGGTGATAGAGCCCTGATGCCGTAGTTTAGGAAACGGTTCATCAAAATGAACCAAGCCGATATCGAACAAAAACATACAGAAGAAGCGAGCATACATTAGGTGCATTACAGCGTGCTCGGCGCCGCCGATATACATATCGACCGGCAGCCATTTGCGAACCAGCTCGGGGTTCCATGGCCCTTTTTCGTAAGCGGGATCGAGGTAGCGCAGGAAATACCAGGATGAATCCACGAATGTGTCCATAGTCTCGGTCTCGCGCCGGGCGCCTCCGCCGCACTTGGGGCATCTGACATTGACAAACTCCGGCGACGTTGCCAGCGGCGATTCGCCCTCGCCGGTGGGATGGAAATCCTTGATATTGGGCAAAAGCACTGGCAAGTCGGCTTCCGGAACAGGGACATCGCCGCATTTCTCGCAATGGATAATCGGAATTGGCGCGCCCCAGTACCGTTGCCGCGAAATGAGCCAATCCCGAAGCTTGTAATTGACCCTAAAATCGCCCTGATTTCGTGACTTGAGCTTTTCCGTAACTTTGCTGATGCCGGTCTTGGAATCTAACCCTGTGAACTCGCGCGAATTGACCATCCGGCCGTAATCCTCGTAAGCGCCACGAGTCAAATCGCACGACGAATCATCAGAGGGCTCTATTACCTGCCTTATTTCCAGACCGAACTTTGTGGCAAATTCCCAGTCGCGCTGATCGTGGCCGGGCACGGCCATGACAGCCCCGGTACCATACGAGTATAGAACATAATCGGCGGTCCATATCGGAATGCGTTCACCGTTTATAGGATTCATAGCGAAACTTCCCGTAAAAGCACCGGTCTTCTCCTTTACTGCCGAAAGGCGCTCGATCTCTGAAAGCCTGCCGCTGCGCTCCGTATAGTCGGTCACTGCTTGCCGCTGTTCCGGCGTGGTGATTTTTTCCATCAGCGGATGCTCGGGCGCCAGTACAATATAGGTCACCCCGAACAGGGTATCAGCCCGCGTGGTGAAAACCGGTATCCTCTCCCCCGACTTCTCCTCGGTGAAAATGATTTCGGAGCCCTCAGAGCGGCCGATCCAGTTGCGCTGCATGGCAATTGTTTTAGAAGGCCAGTCGAGCCGGTCCAGACCGCCAAGGAGCCGGTCGGCATATTTGGTGATCCTGAGAAACCACTGTTTAAGGTTTTTATGGGTGATCTCGGTCTCGCAGCGTTCGCAATGGCCGTTTATGACCTGTTCATTGGCAAGTACGGTTTTGCACGATGGGCACCAGTTCACCGGCGCCTCCTTGCGAACCGCCATGCCATGTTCGAAGAATTTTAAGAAGAGCCACTGGGTCCATCTGTAGTACTGGGGATCGCTCGTAGCCAGCTCCTTGGACCAGTCGTACATTGCCCCAATCTGCTTGAGCTGCTCCCGAATATAATCGACATTGGCGGCCGCGGAGATGGCTGGATGAACTCCCGTCTTGAGGGCGTAGTTTTCGGCCGGCAGCCCGAACGAATCATACCCCATCGGCTCGAAGACGTTGTACCCCTCCATCTTCTTCTTCCGGCTCCAGGTATCGGCCGGCCCGTAATTGTACCAGTGGCCGACATGAAGCTTCTCCCCCGACGGATATGAGAACATCACCAGCGAGTAGAGCTTCTTATCGGAATCGTTCAAGTTGATGGAATGATGCCCGTTGTCCTCCCAAAACTTGCGCCACTTGGGCTCGATTTCCTTGAACGGGTGCGAACCTGCGGATACTTCTTTCGACTTTATGTCTGACATTTTCAGGATACCTCAATATTCATTTTAAGCTACTGAATCGCCGATAAGCCAGTTGATGGCCCACGATATCAGCGATATCAGGAAAGCGGCCAGGATAGCAACGCCGAAATTTGCCAGCCGGAATCCGGGGACCAGCGCCGCCACCAGGTATAGGATCAGGCCATTAATTACGAAAATGAAAAGACCGAAACTCAATACCGTTATCGGCAGGGTCAGGAAGATGAGTAGCGGCCGAAGCACCGCATTGAGCAGCCCCAGAATGATGGCCGTAACGATGAGCGATAGCGGGCTTTCGACCTCGACCCATGGAAGGATCATGACCACCACGAAAATCGCAATCGCCGTAATAAGTGTCCTGACCAGAAACCTTCTCACCGCAAACCTCTTTGCTATCCTCTCCCCTATTTACCTTATAAGAAAATAATACGTTATGATAGCGTCATTGTCTGCATTTGGCAACCTGAAAAGATATCGCCGTCGGAAATGCTTACCCGACGGCGCCCGGACATATTTGTCAAAATCGGGATTTCACTCCAGCGCCGAGAAAATATCTCCCTCTACATTGCCCATGGTGACGGCCGTGAATCGGTTTCGCTGAAAGAGCTCACGCGCCAGTTCCGTGATTTCCTCGGCTTTGACAGCGTCGATCCCCGCCACGGTCTCATCGAGCGGTATATATCTGCCAATCAGAAGCTCGTGTTTGGCTATACGGTTCATCCTGCTGGAGGTGTTCTCCAGACCCAACATGAGATGCCCCTTGAGCTGCTCCTTGTTGCGGCAGAGATCGGCCTCGGGAAGCGGCTCTGAGGCAATTCGGTCGATCTCCTTCATGACAGCCTCTATGGCCCGCCTGACATTTTTCCTGTCTGTGGCCAGGTAGATTCCCTGAACGCTGGTATCCTGGAAGTAATCGAGATATGTATAGACGTTGTAAACAATGCCGAGATTGTCGCGCAGCTTTTGGAAGAGCCGCGATGACATCCCGCCACCAAGCATGGAATTCAATATAAACATGGCGGAGCGCGAGGGATCATTGAAATCCCTGGCTGGGACTCCCAGGCAAATATGCACCTGCGAGGACTTTCGCTTTATAGCCTTTCGCAGAGGCCTGAAAACCGGCTTCTTCCTTTTGATTAGGCTACCATCATGATCGCCGGAGCCAAATGCCTGCCTGACAAGATTCACCAGGGTGGCATGGTCCAGATTGCCTGAGGCCGCCACCAGCATCCTGTCGGGACGATAATACTTATTGAGGTGCCGTAGAATCGCCGCCCGGCCCATGCTCTTGACTGTCGCCTTTTCGCCGAGAATGGGACGGCCAAGGGGATGCGCTCCAAAAAAGGCCTGTGCGAATCTATCATGAACGAGGTCCGAGGGAGCGTCCTCGATATCTTTGATCTCCTCGAGTATGACGCGTTTTTCCTTATCTATCTGGCTATTATCAAAAAGGGCGTTCTGGGCCAGATCGAATATTATATCCACCGCCCGCGGAAGATGCTGGTCGAGGATCTTGGCGAAATAACAGGTCTGCTCTCGACTGGTAAAGGCGTTAAGGATGCCTCCGACGGACTCGAGATACGAGGCAATCTGCGAGGCATCCTTGTTCCTGGTGCCCTTGAAAACCATATGCTCGATGAAATGGGAAACACCGGCGTTTTTCTCGTTCTCATCGCGAGAGCCGACATCGATCCAGAGCCCCAGGGAGACCGAGCGGACATAAGGAATGGCCTCGGAGATAATTTTGAGGCCATTCGGAAAAACTGTCCTTTTATAGCTCGAATTCTCGCTGACCAATGCTACCGCCTTTGACGACCACCGGAATGTCGATCCGGCCTGGACGAGCGCGGCCTGTCATCATTGGAGTGTGGCGGCCTGTCCTCGGCGCCCTCAAGGAGCACCCGGCGCGATAGCCTGACCTTCCCCTCGGCATCAATGCCGATGACCTTGACCTTGATCTCGTCACCGAGATTCACGACATCTTCGACTTTGGCGACGCGGTGGTTCTCGAGCTCGGAGATATGCACGAGGCCGTCGACGTTGGGCAGGATTTCGACAAAGGCGCCGAAAGTGGCGATTCGCTTGACCTTGCCGATATATGCCTTGCCGACCTCGGCCTCCTCTATGAGGGCCAGGATCTTGTCCCTGGCGGCCTCCCCGGCGGATTGGTCGACCGAGGCCACGGTCACGGTGCCGTCGTCCTCGATATCGATCTTGGCGCCGGTGGCCTCGATAATAGAGCGGATGACCTTGCCCCCAGGCCCGATAACTTCGCCGATCTTATCGATCGGAATCTTGATCGTGATAATTCTCGGCGCATAAGGCGAAAGATCCGGTTTTGGTTTCGAGATCGCCTCGTTCATCTTGTCGAGCACGAATAGCCTGGCCACGCGTGCCTTCTCGAGCGCGGCGGCCATCAGGTCGATGGTCAGGCCGCCGATTTTGATATCGAGCTGGAACGCGGTGATTCCCTGGGCTGTGCCGGCCACCTTGAAATCCATATCGCCGAGATGGTCCTCGACTCCCAGGATGTCGGTGAGAATGGCGCTGCGGCCGCCCTCCATTACAAGTCCCATGGCAATTCCCGCCACGGGCGCCTTGATGGGAACGCCGGCGTCCATGAGCGCGAGCGAGCCCCCGCAAACGGTCGCCATCGATGAAGAGCCATTAGACTCGAGGATATCGGAAACGATCCGGATCGTGTAAGGAAAATTCTCCTCGGCCGGAATTATCGGATCGAGGGCGCGCTCGGCAAGGGCGCCATGCCCGATTTCCCTTCGACCCGGGCCCCTGATCGGCCTGACCTCGCCCACAGAGTACGATGGGAAATTATAGTGCAGCATATAGCTCTTGAAAGACTCGCCCAGGAGATCATCTATGCGCTGCTCATCCATCTTGGTGCCAAGCGTCGTAACGACCAGCGCCTGGGTTTGTCCGCGCGTGAATATCGCCGAGCCGTGGGTGCGAGGCAGGACGCTGATTTCAATCGATATATCGCGGATATCGTTCAGTCCCCGTCCATCGGCACGAACACCGTCGTTCAGAATCATGGCGCGCAAATCGGCGCTTTCGATATCGCCGATTAGCTTCGCGATGTCCTTTTCAGATTCAGGAAAGCGCTCTGCCAGGGCCTCTACTGTTTCGACCTTGATAGCCTCGATGGCTTCTGCCCTGGCCTGTTTCTCCTTGATCCTATTGGCGGTCTTGATCTTCTCGGACGTCATTGCGGTCAACGCGGCTACCAGTTCAGGATTAATTTCGCGTTTAACAACCTCTTTTTTCGGCCGGCCGACTCGAGAGGCAAGCTCATCGATCATGGCCACGACTCTTTTAATATGCTCATGTCCGAACGCCAGAGCCGCTACCATGTCCTGCTCGGCAATCTCCTGTGCGCCGCCTTCGACCATCATGATGTAATCCCTGGTGCCGGCGATAATCAGGTTGATATCCGAATTCTCAAGTTGTGAGAATAGCGGGTTGACTATGAATTTCCCGTCGACCCTGCCGATTCGAACCGCCCCGATCAGATTATGAAATGGGATATCAGAAATCGCCAGCGCGGCCGAGGCGCCGTTGATTCCGAGTATGTCGCCGTCGTTCTCTTGGTCGGACGACAGGACCTGGATCATCACCTGGACCTCGTCGTTGTATCCCTCCGGGAATAGAGGGCGTATCGGCCTGTCGGCAAGGCGGGCGGAAAGGATTTCCTTCTCGCTGGGTCGTCCCTCGCGCTTGAAAAATCCGCCGGGGATCTTTCCTGCCGCATACGATTTCTCCCGGTAATCCACCGTGAGAGGGAAAAAGTCGCGTTCCTCGGCCGCGGGGGCGCTGACTACAGCCGCCAGGACCATGGTATCGCCGAGGCGAACCAGAGTTGCGCCGCTGGCTTGCTTTGCGACCCGGCCGGTTTCGATTGATAGGGTTCGACCGTCCTCAAGACGTAATTCTGCTGTTTCCAATTAATTCCTCCAATAAACCCGGACAGTTACTTTCTCAGGTTTAGATTTTCGATTAGCGCCCGATAAGCCTCCAGATCGGAGCCCTTGAGATATTCAAGAAGACGGCGCCTTTGCCCCACCATCCTCAGCAGTCCCAGACGAGAGTGATGATCCTTCGTATGAGTTTTCAGATGGCCGGTCAATTCATTAATGCGAGCGGTTAACAGGGCTACCTGAACCTCGACCGAACCGGTGTCAGTATCGTGCAGGTGGTACTGCCTCACAATGTTACCCTTCGCTTCCTTCGTAAACGTCAACTTAAAGCCTCCTTATTTGAAAATTTCTTTCTAATTTCAATTTCATCAAGCTTCATTTGCTGGGCCAATTCGCCCGGTGTCTTGAATTTTTCGGGCGGCCTGATATAATCGGTAAGCTCCAGGGCGGCATGATCGGAATCGGTCTTTCCGCCAAAGTCAAACAGGTTGACCTCGACCGATATGGAGGTATCGCCGAATGTCAGCCTGGCGCCGATATAGGCCATACCGGCGTACTGAACCCCATCGAAACTGGTCAATGCGGAATAAACTCCATCCTTGGGCAGAAGTTTCCCTGACGGTATGGCCAGGTTGATTGTGGGAAAACCAAGCCCCTTACCGACCCCGTGCCCCTTAATGACCTTGCCGGTCATAAAATAATTATACCCAAGGGCCCTTCTGGCGAGGTCGAATTCTCCCGCCTTCAGCAATTCCCGGATTATGGTCGATTTCACGGTCTGGTTGTTAATCTTGAATTCCGGCACAACCAGGAAATCGAAACCATCGGATTTGGACATGCGTTCGAGGAGTTCCTTATTGCCACTGCGGTCCTTGCCGAAGGCGTGGTCATACCCTATTACCAGCGCCTTCATCCCCATTTTGTCAATTAACACGTCCCGCACGAAATTTTCGGGCGGGTACGAGGCCAACTGGCGGTTGAAATCGAGGATGACCACGGTATCGACTCCGATTTTCTCGAACAACTGCAGTTTTTCCTCGAGCGTAGTCAGCAACTCCGTGGGTCCCCTTCGGCCAAGGACGATCTGGGGGTGTGGATGAAATGTCAGGAGCACCGGGGCAAGGCCCTTATCGCGGCCATGCTCGAGCATGGTCGATATTATTCTCGTGTGGCCGGCGTGGACGCCATCGAATGACCCCAACGTGGTAATGACATTGGAGAGGCCCGATGCCTCGAGCTCATTTATCCCGAATATGACCTTCATCTATTACCCTCAGATATGCGCCCATAATCTCGGAAGGGCTGAGCTTATCGACGGTTCTCCAATTCATATTCAGCCTGGCCAGGGCCAGGACCTTCTCGTCTTGATCGAGCAGCAGCGACAGCTCTCCTCCGCCTCCCCGATAAGCATCATCTACAAAATATTTCTTGACCAGCGGCCGTCCGCCAAGCACAGCCCCGCGATATTGTTCTTTGATCCTGACTCCCGGCAGCATTGGCAGGGCTTCCCTGAGCGGCCGGACTAAGTCGAAAGGTTCTTCCGATTCCATCAAATCGGAAAGGCCTATGGCCTCCGATACGTTAAATGGCCCTACTTCCATCCGCCTTAGAATTTTGAGGTGGCCACCGCATCCGAGCTCCTCGCCCATTTGAAAAGCGAGGCTTCTTACATAGGTGCCCGATGAACACTGAATATCAAGAGCCACCTCGGGCCATGAAAAATCCAGGAACTTAATGCTTTTAATTTCAACGACTTTCAATCCCGGGTTGAATTGGCTTCCCCTGCGGGCCAGCTTGTAGAATTTCCTTCCCTGTCGCTTGGCTGCAGAATATGGAGGGATCTTCTGCTCTATCTTGCCCATGAACTTGGTAAGCAATTTAGCGAATTCCCCTTGTCCCACCTGTCCGGGATCGAATCGGCCGGTGACCTCGCCATCGGCGTCGTACGTATCAGTCGTCGTCCCGAATGAGAACCTGGCCACATAACGCTTCGGCATGCCGACAAGCCAGCTTGAAAGAAGCGTCCCCCTATCGATTAACATGATCATAAGCCCGGTGGCACTCGGGTCAAGAATGCCGGTATGGCCTATCCTACGGGTCGTGAGCTTGCGCCTGAGGTAGTTGACCACGTCGTGCGAGGTCATCCCGGCCGGCTTATCGATAAGCATTATGCCGTTCTTAGGAAGCATCGATATAACCCTCGGCTTCGGAGAGAACCTCTCTGACAACATCATTAATCCGGCCCTTGATCGTGAAACCAGCCGCATTGACATGGCCGCCGCCATCATACTTTTTTGCGAATGATGCTGCGTCGATGCCATTTTGCGAACGGATTGAGACTTTGATCTCGCCGTTGCCCGTCTCCTTAAATAACATTCCCATGCGCACATCGGCAACTGCCAGCGAGTAATCGACGAAGCCCTCGGAATCCTCTATGCGGGCTCGGGCCTTATCGACAATATCGCTGGTAACGGTCATATATCCTATGCGGCCGCCGGCGGCCGTACCCAAAGTCGCCAATGTATAACCGAGGAGACGCAAGGTCGCCGCCGATGACTTGGAGAAAATCTGGTCGAATATCGCTTTCGGATCGGCCCCATGCTCCACAAGCGTGGCGGCAATTTTCATGCCTCTGGCGGTGGTCGATGCAAACCGGAAATTCCCGGTATCGCAAATTACTGCGGCATAGAGGTTCTTTGCGATTAGTGGGGTGAGCTCATAGCCGCCGTCGCTCAAAATAATATAAATCAATTCACCGACAGCGCAGCTCTTGGCATCCACCAGGTTTACGTGCCCATAATTCTGATTATCTATATGGTGATCGATATTGACCACCGTGGCCGATTGCGGGATGAGTTCCCTCACAAAACCGATTCTGTCGAGAACCGGGCATTCGAGCACGATGACGACCTCCGGCTCGATTGGCAGAGGCGCGTTGGAATAGCTGATGGTTTGGTCAGCATCGAGAAATGCATATTTCTCGGGGACAGCGCCCTGATTGATAACGAGCACCTCTTTGCCGCGACTCTTGAGCGCGTGGAATAATCCCAGTTGCGATCCGATGGAATCACCATCGGGATCCTTGTGCGACGTGATCAGAAATCGCAGCTTATCGGTCAAAAGCTCGAGGATTTGTTTTATTTCAGGACTTGGGTTCATCTTTCTTCAGTTGTTCCAAAATCTCATTTATCCTCATGACATTTTCGATGGAGGCGTCGTAATGGAATGTCAACTCCGGCAGCGCGCGGATCCTCATCCTGCGCCCTATCATGTGCCTGATAACGCCGGCGTGGCGCCGGAAGTATTCGTCGCAATGTTCAACGCCCTCATCGGAACCATAGGCCGAGTAAAAAACTTTGGCGAATTTAAGATCGCGGGTGATCTCAGCCCTGGTAAAAGTAATCATGGCCGGCGGCGAATCCTTAAGCTCATTGGCTACTATTTCGGATATCTCCTTGATAATTTGACTTTGAAGCCTGTCGACGCGCGAAAAATCCATTATCCTACCGCCATTCTATCTCACAGTGTGTCATGATAGCGTCGCTCCTATCCCTGATGGAATCCTGGACCCGGGATAGAACGCCGTTGGCATATGTCGAATCCTCGGAGATGACAGCAATGCCGAGCTGGGCAGTGCGCCATATGTCCTGGTCGCCTATCTCAGCGACCGAGACGTTAAAACCGTTGCGAATTCGATCCTTAATGCTTTTCAGGACGCGGCGCTTGTCCTTGAGAGAGTTTGCGTGAGGTATCGAAATGCTAACCCTGAGTATTGCCACAACCATCTGTTCTTAAGCGCCCGATTCCAGCCGGCGGGCCTCCTCCACCTCGGCGAAGACCCTGATCGTATCTCCCTCCTTGATGTCGGACACGTTTTCGATACCGATCCCGCATTCAAAACCGCTGTTGACCTCTCTGACATCATCCTTAAACCTTTTCAACGACGTTATGGTGCCCTCGCCCACTTTGACGCCGTTGCGGAAAACCTCGGCCGCGGCCCCGCGCTTGATGGTGCCATTCTTGACATAGCTTCCCGCTATGAAACCCATCTTTGGTACTCTGAAGAGCTGTCTCACCTCGGCCTCGCCGAGGTTTACCCTGACGATTTCCGGAGCCAGCAACCCTTCGAGGGCCGCCTTTATATCGGCCTCGACTTCGTAGATAATCTTATACAGGCGGATGTCGACTTTCTCACGCTGGGCAAGCTCGGCGGCCCGCGGCTCGGGGCGGACATGGAAACCGATTATGATCGCTTGCGATGCCGCCGCCAGGAGAACATCCGATTCCGATATGGCGCCGACACCTCTATGAATCACGTTGACCTTGACCTCCTTATGCTGAATCCGGGCCAATGTATCGGAAAGGGCCTCCACCGAACCGTCGACATCACCCTTGATAATAAGGTTGAGATCCTTGATCTGCCCCTCCTTGATGCGATCGTAAACCTCGGTGAGGGTCAGTCTCTTAAGGGTGCGGAAGTCCTTCTCGCGTTTGAGTCGAAGCCTCTTGTGGGCAATTTCTCTCGCCTCGGATTCATCCGCCAAGACCATGAACGTATCACCAGCCTGCGGAACACCGTTGGCGCCCAAAATCTGCACCGGGGTCGAGGGCGAGGCTACCTCGACACTTTTGCCCCGCTGGTCGAACATGGCGCGAACTCGGCCAAACTGAGTGCCGGTCACGAATGGATCGCCAACCCGGAGAGCCCCTTTCTGGATAAGAATCGTGCACACGGGTCCTTTGCCTCGATCCAGCCTGGCCTCAATAATAACCCCGTGAGCCTCGCGGTCGGGATTGGCCTTAAGCTCCATCATCTCGGTTTGCAGGAGAATCATCTCCAGAAGCTTGTCCACGCCCACGCCGGTTTTGGCGGAAACCTCAACCATGATGGTCTTGCCGCCCCAATCCTCGGTGACGAGATTATGCTTGGCAAGGGCCTCACGAATCCTCTCGGGATTTGCTGTTGGCAAATCAATCTTGTTAATGGCGACTAAGATCGGCACCCCCGCTGCCCTGGCATGATCTATGGCTTCGACTGTCTGGGGCATCACGGAATCATCGGCGGCCACCACCAGAACCACGATATCGGTCGAATGCGCTCCCCGCGCCCTCATGGCCGAAAACGCCTGGTGGCCGGGGGTATCGAGGAAGGTGATATTGCCGTTGGGCAACTCCACCTCATATGCTCCGATGTGCTGCGTAATTCCGCCCGCCTCGCCGGCAATGACATTGGATTTGCGGATGTAATCGAGAAGCGAGGTCTTGCCATGATCTACGTGCCCCATGATGGTCACGACCGGCGAACGGGACTTGAGAGTGCCGGGTTCGTCATGGACTTCCTCTTCCTCGCCGATTTGCTTTGATTCCTCAATATTGAAGCCGAATTCCAGCGCCAGCGTGCCGATCGTATCCATATCGAGGCGTTGATTGATGGTGGCCATCATGCCCAACTCCATGCACTTGGCCACGACCAGCGCCGGGCGCACCCCCATCAGGCCCGCCAACTCGGATACGGTCATATACTCGGTTACCTTTATGACGTTTGTCGGCTCGTTCTCCTCTTCCGCCATCCCGGGTCGTTCGTCCCGTCGATGGAAACGTTTTTTCTTGCCCACGTCGAGGCTGGACATTGTCCTCTTGAAACTGGCATGTATTGCCTTGAGGTCGACGACTTTCTCTTTTTTCTTTTTGCGACGATCTTTTTTCTTCTTGAGGATAGGCCTCTTTTCCTCTCTGGGCAGCTCTTTCTTCTTGGGAACTGCGGCGGGGGCGGTGGGGCGAAGTTCGGCCATCATGCGGCGCTCGATCTCCTGGCGGCGGCGAATGGCTTCCCCCTCGGCCAACTGGCGTGCCTCGGCCTTCTTCTTGCGCTCCTCGATTTCCTTTTTCACCTCTTCCTTGTTTGAGGCAAACTTATTCTGCACCGCCTGAAGCATCTCGTCAGTGGCGGTCGAGGAGTGCGATTTCACGTCAAAGCCAAGCTCGTGAACTATATCCACCATGGCCTTGGATGAAACATTATAGTCCTTTGCCAGTTCATAAAGTCTTTTTTTCGACATTATTCACCACCAATCATTTTCACTCTTCCATTTTGCAGCCGAGACTGTCAGCCCTTACGCGGTCCGGCCGCGGGCGATATTTGAGCATTTTTCCCCGACGGCTGCTTTTGAAAAATTAGCCTGCCGGCCCCTCTTAATAGTCTCCCGGGCGTGGCGGCGGCTGCTCCTCGTCGTCCGGCGTAAATTCTAACGTTGACGCGACCGGAGCCGGCTCCTCCGGCTTTTCCCGTTCGATGGCAGCTTTCTCGATCGCCGCGGTGCAGGCCGCCATTATCTTATCTGCGGTCTTCTCGCCGACACCTTCGACGCTCATCAGGCGTTCCCTATCGGCCCTGATGACATCTTGAGCCGTTTCGAATCCGGAATGCAGCAGCTTCTGGATCATCTTGGCGCCGATCTCCTCGATAGTTTCAATATCGACCTTTTCCTCTTCTTCCGATTTCTTGAGCGCATCATATTCCGTAGCCGACATGATATTTATCTTCCATCCAGTCAGCTTGGCGGCCAGCCTGGCGTTTTGCCCGGCTTTACCTATCGCCAGGGAAAGCTTGTCATCAGCCACGGCGACCAGCATCTTTTTATCAGGCGGGTAAACGTCGACATTGACGATTTTAGCCGGGGCCAGAGCCTTAGTTACAAAGATCATCGGCTCCGATGACCAGGGCACGATGTCGATGCGTTCGTTATTCAACTCGCGGACAATGTTTTGAACTCGTACTCCCTTAACGCCCACGCAGGCCCCGACGGCGTCGATTCTGTCATCGTTCGAGTAAACCGCCACCTTGGATCTCTCTCCCGCCTCGCGGGCCATGGCCCTTATCTCGATTATCCTCTCGGCGATCTCAGGGACTTCCAACGCGAAGAGCTTTTTCAGGAAATCGTTCGAGGCCCTCGAAAGCGTGATTTGGGGGCCGCGGTTGGTGTCCTGCACTTCGGTTATGACCGCACGGATCCTGTCGCCCTGGCGGAATTTCTCTTTTCTTATCTGCTCGCGGGGAGGCACGATGGCCTCGGCGCGTCCCAGGTTTACAATGATGTTTCCTTTGTCAACCTGCTGTACGTTCCCTGTCACAAGTTCGCCGACACGGTTTTTGTACTCCTGGAATATCTTTTCGCGCTCAGCCTCGCGAACCCGCTGGATCAGGATCTGTTTGGCGGTCGCGATGGCGTTACGGCCGAAATCCTCGAAAGCCATGGGGACATCGAGCACCTGCCCGATCTCCACATCCTCGTAATATTCCGAGGCCTCCTCGACCGTCATCTCCTGCCCCGGATTGGTAACTTCCTCGACAACTTTCTTCGTCAGGAAGACCTTGATTTCGCCCTCGGTGCGATCTATTTCCACGCGGACATTGTCCTCGGTGTTGTATTTCTTCTTTACGGCCGAGGCCAGAGCCGATTCCACAGTTTGCAGAACATAATCCAGCTCAAGATTCTTTTCCTTGGCTATCTGCCCAAATGCTTCCAGAATATCGTAATTCATTTTCCCTCAACCTCCGCGGTCCATACGGATCCGCAGGCACGGAGCCCTCAAATTATAATCTTCCCCCTGGGGTTCGCGCCCGCAGGAATCGTGATCACTTTGCCGTCGCGGTCGATCTTAATATTCGAATCGTCGCTGAAAATTAATATGCCTTCAACTTTCTTCGAACCGCCATCGACCGAATAAGATATGTTTACCTGTTCGCCGACCCGGCGACTGAAATCTCTTAACGTAAGAAGCGGCCGATCCAGCCCCAGCGATGATACCTCGAGGGTGTAGCGTGTATCGATGGCGTCGAGGGCATCGAGCATGTCCGAAATTCCCCGGCTGACCCGGGCACAGTCATCGAGCTTAACCCCTTGCGGCGAATGGATAAAGACCCGCAGAATGAGCCGTCCGCCGACAACCGGGGCCGACAACTCGGCCAGCTCGAAACCCATCCCCTCGGTGACGGTTTCAATCTTATCTTTCAAACTCTCAACATCTATTTTCATGGCCTATACCGACTTCGCCTCTTGCTAATATTGTATACGTATAGCCAAAAGAGTGGGTCTGACCCACTCTCGAATCTAAAATTATAACCTTCTATTTTTCTAAATGCAAGCTTTTTTTAAAGTTGCCCGAATATTTCGATAGCCTTGTCCACAGCCTTTTCGACCGCGATCTTGACCATTTCCTTGCCCCGCCGCTTGACTATTTCAACCTGGCCGTCCTTGAGGCTTCTATCGCCAAATGAAATCCGAATCGGGATTCCGATCAAGTCGGCATCATTGAATTTCACGCCCGGGCGCTCCTCGCGATCGTCCATCAGGACACCGTACCCGTGTCCTTGAAGTTCGTCGTAGAGATCGAAAGCGACCTCTTTCTGGCGCCGGTCGGTTATTTCGATTGGCACTATGTGAAAGTCATAAGGAGCTATCGCCTTGGGCCAAATAATACCCTTCTCATCATGAAAAGCCTCGATTGCCGCCTGGGCCGTGCGTGTGATTCCGATACCATACGATCCCATGATAAACGGCTTCTCGATTCCGTCAGGGCCAATGAAGGTCGCGCCCAGGGCATCGGAATACTTGGTTCCCAGCATGAAAAGATTTCCGACCTCGATACCCGAATAAGACTGCAGTCGCCCCTGGTTGCAGCGCGCGCATATCTCTCCGGCCTGGGCCTGACGGACCTCAGCGTATTCGTCTACATTGAAATCGGTGATATTGACATTGATTATGTGCGTATCGTCGCGATTGGCGCCGACCACGAAGTTGCGCATACGTTTGACCTCGGGATCGGCCAAGATACGCACCCTGGAAAGCCCGATCGGCCCGGCAAATCCCACCTGCGCTCCGGTCACCCTCATGACTACATCGGCCGGGGCCATGACAAGCTCGTTGGACCGGATATAATTCTTGAGCTTGACCTCGTTAATTTCTCTATCCCCACGGATCAAGGCCGCCACGACCTCACCATCGGCCTCATATAGTAGCGTCTTAACCAGCTTATCAGGCCCCACCCGGAGAAATCCCGTGACCTCTTCCACCGTTTTCATGCCCGGCGTAAAAACCATCTCCTTTTGGCGCGGCTCCTCAGGGCGAACCTCTTCGTCGGCCATAGCAAGCGACGTGGCTTTCTCGATATTGGCGGCGTAGTCGCAGTGATTGCAGGAGAGAATGACATTTTCGCCACCGGCCGTTTCGACCGGCACCATGAACTCGTGAGCCGTGGTTCCACCCATGGCGCCGACATCCGATTCGACCATCTTGACATCAAAGCCAATGCGACGGAAAATCTTGAAATAAGCGTCAGCCATTTTGGCGTAGGCGATTTTCAGCCCGTCCCAGCTGGCGTCAAAGGTGTAGGCGTCTTTCATAATGAATTCGCGGCCGCGCATCAGGCCGAACCTCGGCCTCGGCTCGTCGCGGAACTTGACCTGTATCTGGTAGAAATTTTTCGGCAATTGCCTGTAACTGCGAAGCTCTCCCCTGACTATCCAGGTTACAACTTCCTCGTGGGTGCCGCCCAGGACAAGGTCGCGTTGATGGCGATCCTTCATCCGCATCTGTTCTTTGCCAACGACATCCCAGCGGCCCGACTTCTGCCAGAGCTCGGCCGGGTGAAGCACCGGCATGGTAATCTCGATTGCGCCGGCGGCGTTCATCTCCTCGCGTACAATTCTTTCGATCTTGTGAATAACGCACTGCATCAGAGGCAGGTAATTGTAGATTCCGGCCGTTAGCTGACGGATAAATCCCGCGCGAAGCAAAAGCTTGTGCGAATCGACGACGGCATCAGCCGGGTCATCCCGAAGAGTGGGGATAAATGTCTGGCTCCAAAGCATGGTATTATTCTCTGTTTCCTTGCAATAAGTTACGTTGATTATTTAAAGCACTACGTTATGCTTAATCACGTAGGGGCGTATTGCAATACGCCCCCGAGATAACAATCATTTTTCTACCCGGTGGCGTCAGGTCCTCAGACCTGACGCTTACATCCGTTGGCGCACCAGGAGGTACGCCAACCTCAAGGCCCGGTAAAAATAAACGGCCTTACACCGCTTGACAAAATACCCCCGGGCCGACTTGAACGGCCGCACACGGCTCCGGAGGCCGCTGCTCTATCCAACTGAGCTACGGGGGCGTATGCGTCTTAACAACGAGGGCTAATCTATTATTATTGGGCCTGCTTGGCAAATGGTTTCTTGAGGGATAAGGCGACAACGCCTCCCGTCCCCATTTGAACCTGCATGGGAACATTAATATGGCGCCGGAGTTATTTTGATAAAGCCCCGACACTAAAGAATGAACAGAGCGTGATTCTTGAAAGCTATGAATATCAGCATATCTTACCGGAAAGGAATCAGATTATGTCAAAAGCCAGATTGACACGGCGTGGGCATTCCCGGACGATCTTACCATTGTGCGTTGTCTGTGTCACGGCGCTTGTTTTGGCATGCGGCACGACGTCGGGGAAAAACCTGCCCGTTACCGAAGGAACTGCATCCATAGGCGCCAGCAACATTCAGGAGATCTCGGTGCAGGCCGAAAGCTTCTTCTTCAAGCCAAGCCACATACAGGTCGTGGCTGGTATGCCTGTGCGGATGACTCTGAAAAGCGGAGCGTTTATTATCCCGCACAATTTCTCAATCCACGCCCCTGACGCCGGTATTGATATCAATGCCGATATCGGGCATGGCAAGACGGTGGTGGTCGAATTCACGCCCACCAAGGCGGGGGAATACCCCTTCTATTGCGGCAAAGACGGCCACGCCGAAAAAGGAATGACCGGCACGCTGGTGGTAGTGGCCGGGAAATAGAGCGGAGAATATCGATCGACCCTTTGCAGAATGGCGCGCCGCGCGCACCAGTAGGATTATAATCTGGCTTTAGATATCACAGATTATACATCGTATTTCGCTCTGGATTCTCTGGATAATCAGGATGATCATCCCTAATATCCTCCCAGTCGATTCCGTCGCACACTGTGCTGCCGTCGCAATTCTCATAGGGGCACATCTGAAATCCGTCGACATACCGGTATTCCCCTCGACGATAGGTGCGTCCACAATGAAGGCACCATAGATAGTCGGACCGCTTGACTTCATCGAAAATTTCATCCCGATGATATCCGCCCGTTACTCCCGCAAGGCTCATCATCTTTTGATAAAGCTCAGTATGGCCTTTTTCAGCGTCTTCCATCTTTCCTCCAAGTTGGATTTGGCAAATTAATACCAAACCTGGCAGGCCATGTCAACTTTAATGTGGTGATAGGTATGGAGGCCAGACGCAACATACAGAAATAACAGATGCATTTCAATGAGCCCTTATCAGAAAAATAGATACCCCCGAGCCGGCCTGATCAGCCAATCCGGGGGTTATAATTCGCTAAGGCAATTCCCTAAAAAGCAATAGGGGCGTATTTTCATACGCCCCTACTTTGAGCTAAATAGTATATCCGATTTTTAATCTACGGCTTGTAGATTATTTTCAGATTTACCATCTTTTGCGTTCGCCGCCGCCGCCGAAACCGCCTCTGTCACCACGGTCACGGCCACCACGACCACCACCACCGCCGCCGCCGCCAAAACGACGTCCGCCGCCGCCACCGCCACCACCGGGCCGCTCGCCACGCGGGCGGGCCTGGCTGATGTTGAGGGCGCGACCGTCCATCTCTTTGCCGTTAAGCGCGGCAATGGCCGCCTCGGCCTCGGTATCATTGGACATTTCGACGAAGCCGAATCCCCTGGAATCGCCTGTGAAGTTGTCCTTGATGATGCTGATCTTGGCAACTGCGCCAAAGGCCTCGAACTGTTGGCGAAGCTCGTCCTCGCCAATCCCACGCGACAGGTTGCCGACGTAGATGTTCACTAAAGATCTCCTTGTTTGTTTATCTTCCCACGGTTTTGTTAAAAAGACGCGAATAAAAGATAAACGGTTATTTGCGCACGATTGCGCTGCTATCTCCTGCTTGCATTTCGACGGGATTCAAAAATTAAGTAACCCTGGGAAAATAAAGAGCGGAGATACATGATCACAAATAAATTACTAAAAGAGCATTTATTTGTCAAGTGCTAATTTAAACACGCATAAGGCAGGAAAAAGTTTCAAGTTTTTGTATTCTGGCCGGTTAGACAGCCAATTAAACGCCCCGCAAGGCCATGATTCGCAGGCCTGATTGCCAGCCGATTTTTACAGGCTTTGCAAAACCTCGGCGACCGTGTAATGCGAGCCGGTGACAAGGATAACCTCATTAGGCTGAGCCAATTCCTTGGCAGATTGGTAGGCATCGCGGACGATGGGAACAACCTGGAAATTGCTGTGAATCTTGGCGATATCCTCGGCCAGAATATTGGGGTCGGCGGCCCGGTCGGTCATGGGACGGGTCAGGATGATGACCTCGGCCACACGATCGAGCTCCTTGAGCATCTGGTGGTAGTCCTTATCGGACAGAATTCCCAATACCGCGATGATCCTTTGATCGGGATAGAATTCCTTGAAATATTCCCTTATTCGCGAGATGGCGGCCGGATTATGAGCCACATCGAGGATGATATCGGGGGAGTTGCTGATCCTCTGAAGCCTGCCGTCCCAGCGGACATTCCTGAATCCGTTGGCCACCGCGATAGGGGTCGCCTTCATACCCGTCTGCTGCTCGAATAACTCGACTCCGATCAAGGCGCAGATGGCGTTCTCCAACTGATGGCGTCCAGGCAAAGCCAGCCGAAGGTTGTAGTACTTGTTCGAGCGGGTGAATATATCCAGTTCCGAGCTATCCCTGGTGATATTCTTTATGATCCACTGAGTCTCATCGAAAATTGAGACCAGCCTGCATTTGTTCTGCTCAGCCACCTGACGAATTACCCGTCGGGCGTCGTGGTTTTGAGCGGCGGTCACCACCGGGACTCCGGGCTTGATAATGCCGGCCTTCTCGAAAGCGATCTGCTGGACCTTGAACCCCAGCCACTTGGTATGCTCGGTCTCGACATTGGTTATGATCGATACCTGAGGCGTGACCACGTTGGTGGCATCGAGGCGGCCCCCCATGCCGGTCTCGATTATGGCCAGGTCGACTTTCTCGTCCCTGAAATAATTGAACGCCAATGCGGTCACCGTCTCGAAGAAGGTGATCGGCATGCTTTCGATTCTGCGCCGGTTGTCATTGAAAAAATCGGTGATATATTTCTTCTCGATGAATTTGCCGTTTATCTTTATCCGCTCCCGGAAATCTAGCAGGTGGGGCGAGGTGAATACCCCCACCCTGTACCCGGCCGCCATCAGGATCGTCTCCATGACCGCCACGGTCGAGCCCTTGCCGTTGGTGCCCGCCACATGAATCGTGGGGTAGCTATTATGGGGGTTGCCAAGATGCGATAGAAAACGAGTGATATTGGAAAGGCCGAACTTAATGCCGAACTTTTCCATCTGAAGGATATAGTCGATTACCTCGTTGTATTCCATCGAAGTCCTAAGCCTGATTGATATTTTGATGCCACATGTATTGCAAAAGCTGAGTCGTTGTCTTCTTAAGCTGCGGGCGAGAAACAATCTTGTCGAGGAAACCGTGCTCGCGGAAAAACTCCGATGACTGGAATCCCGGGGGAAGCTCGCCGCCAATGGTCTGCGCGATAACCCGCGGTCCGGCAAAACCAAGCAGGGCCTTGGGCTCGGCAATAATGACATCACCAAGCGAGGCATATGAGGCCATTACGCCGGCGGTGGTGGGATTGGTGAGTATCGAAATGAACGGAATCTTCAACTTGTTCAGCATCGCCAGCAGGGCCGAGGTCTTGGCCATCTGCATGAGAGAGAGTATTCCCTCCATCATGCGCGCCCCCCCCGAGCAGGAGACGATGACCAGGGGAACCCCCTTGCTTATGGAGCGTTCGGTGGCGCGGGCCACCTTCTCCCCGACCACGCTTCCCATGCTGCCGCCGATAAATTCGAAATCCATGACACAAAAAGAGATTTCGATTCCCTCGATTTTCCCCAGTCCGCAAATTACGGCGTCGTTGCGGCCGGTCTTCTTGCGGGCGGCGGCGATTCTCTCCGGATATTTCTTCAGGTCTTTAAATTCGAGAGGGTCCATCGAGACCAGGTCGGCATCGAACTCCTCGAAAGTATCTGGGTCGATGAGGAGGTTGATATAGGAAATGGCGGGAATGCGAAAATGGAATTCACATTTGGGGCAGACCCAGAAGTTCTTTTCCAGCGACATGACGGTGAGAATCTCGTTGCACGATTGGCACTTCGTCCAGACACTATCGGGTATGTCGCGTTTCTCGGCGCTGGGAGTGCTTTTGCGCGCGCGATTGAACCAATCAACCATCAAAGCTCCTTGGTCATGAGAATGGCGTTTTCATAGGGATTCCTGTAATATCCGACCCGCCGTCCGACCACCTTAAACCCGAACGATTCATACAGGACCCTGGCCGGCTGGTTGGATTCCCTGACCTCGAGAAAAACGCAATCGCATTCTCGCTCGTTGGCTATTTCGAGTATCCGGTTCATTAATAGTTTAGCGATTCCCTTCCCTCTGAAATCGGGAGCCACGGCCAAGTTTCCTATTTGCATCTCCCCCGCGACAACATAAAGGCACGTATACCCCGCGATAGATTCCGCTATCGCAGCCGCGAGTGAAAGGGCCATGGGGTTGCTGATATCGGACCTGAAAGCCTCGTAGCTCCAGGGGTCGGCGAATATCTCCTTTTCAAGGGCGACTATCTCCTTTAAGTCCCTCTCGACCATTTTTCGAATGACAACCTCCGGCATTGCCTACGGCTTCCATTCCCTCGGTCTTGGCACCCTGATATAATTGGGGATCGAATTTGCTAAATCAAGCGTTTTCCCAGCCTTAAGGCGTTCCTCGCCAAGCAACGCGACAGCTCCCCCAATCCCATCGCGATCGTAACCATCGCCACTGATTGTCGGGCAGCCCGGGTATTTTGCCAGCGCCTCGACCCCCGGACCAAACAGCGCAAACCCCCGCGCCGCAATCGCGAATATGTCATCAGCGCTACCGATCGAGTCCGGAATCGTTTGCGCGTATCCGCCGCCAAGCCGAGTGAATCCTCCGAAGTAAAACTCATCGCGCCTGGCATCCTTAACAGCGAGCAATTGGCCGGCAGCGACATTTGCGCAATGGGCAATCGCCATCAAGGAAGAAACGCCGGCCAGCGGAAGCCCTGTCGCCCAGCAGATCCCCTTAGCCGCGGCCAGGCCCACTCTAAGGCCGGTAAACGATCCGGGGCCGATCGCAACCGCTACCCCGTCCAGATCGGAAATCTGGTAGCCGGCCTGGGCCATTATGGTCGACATAAAGGCATGCAGCATTGTCTTGCTCTGCGCCCGCGGCTCGGATGATCTGGTTAGAATAATTATTTCATTCGATGAAAACCCTACCGACAAGAATTCATCCGAGCTATCTATCCCCATGATTACCAACGGCAATAACCTCCACTATCCTGATTTCCGGCCCGCCGAAAGAGATTAAGACATCGAATCGGTTGCGCGGCAGTGAATCCTTGATCTTGTCGGCCCATTCAATCGCGACGACGCCATCGGCATTTAAGAAATCGGTCCATCCCAGGTCTGTGATTTCAGCCTGATTTTCGAGCCTGTAGAAATCGATGTGATATAGGGGCAAATCGCCGGGGTATTCGTTTATCAGGTTAAACGTAGGGCTTTTGACCGCCTGCCTGCATCCGAGGCCCCGAGCCAGACCCCTTACAAATGCGGTCTTGCCGGCGCCAAGCGGCCCGTACAGCGCAACCACGTCACCGGGTATTAAGATGGATGCCAAGTCGTGGGCTATCTCCTCGGTATCGGATTCAGTCTCCGTTTCAACCAATAATAACTGCTTCACTGGCATAATGATAAGGCGCGACCAGAGTAATCACAACTACAATTAAGGGGGACCGATTGTCTGGCTATCGGGGCCGGAGTGTGATAACCGGCAAGATCATCTCGTCCAAGCTTATGCCGCCGTGCTGGAAACTGTTCATATATTGTCGTCGATACTCCGAATATTTGGTAGGATAGACAAAATAGAAATCCTCGAGCGCGATAATATAGGTCGTAGCCAGTCCCCAGGTCGGGAGTCGAAGGTCTTTCGGCTCTTTTATGAGCCAGGCCTGCTTTTGATCGCAGTTGAGGTTATCTCCGTACTTATAACGCAGGTTTGTCGACGTGTCTTTCTTACCATAGGCCAGGGCTCCGCGAGTGCCAATGACCGAGCCGTGATCGGTGGTAATGACTATCTCGCAATCCCACTCGGCAAGCTTTCTCAGCATCTCGAACATGTGGGAATGCTCAAACCACGAACGCATCAGGGAACGGAACGCCGCCTCGTTGGGCGCCACCTCTTGCAGGATTTCCGATTCGGACCTGCCGTGCACCAAAATATCAACGAAGTTATAGACAACCGATACGAGCGGAGCCTGGGAGTAACTGTTTATTTTCCTTGCCAGGTTTTGCCCCTCTTCGAAATCGAGCACCTTGACGTATTTGGGCTCGCTTTTCAAATTCAGGCCGAGCTTGGCCAGCTGGCGGTCCAGGAGTTGCCTTTCGTGTCGATTGCGGCTGGCCTCGTTGGCGCCATGCTCCCAGAGCTCCGGGTAGAGTTTGGCCACCACGTCAGGAAATTCCCCGGCGAATATGCTGTTTCGAGAAAATGGGGTAGCTGTGGGCAGGACGGAATAGTAATAATCCTTTTTTATGCTGAAATACTCCCCCAGAATTGGCTCTATCATGAGCCATTGGTCCAATCGCATGCAGTCGACCACGATGAAAAATGTCTGCTTGCCCTGCCTTAAAATGGGCGCGACATGTTTCTCGACTACCCCCACCGAAAGCGGCGGGCCATCGGAGGGTTGCAGCCAGCGCCTGTAATTCTTGATAACGAATCGGCCAAACTCCGCGCTGGCCACCTTCTTCAGGTCCTGATGCGATTGCTTGAGTCCGACATCGCGGAATTTCTCCAACTCCAGATCGATTTCCGAAAGCTTGACATGAATATCGGTCCAATCCTGCCACTGGAGCGGCCCGGAAAGCTGCATATTGATGCGTGAGAAATCCTGGACAAACTCTCGAGTTAAAGTATTTTCGGTCAGTTTTTGGCGCTCAAGAATCCTCTTGATAGCCGAGAGAACCTGGCTTAAGTTGACTGGCTTGGTCAGATAGTCGTCAATCTTCTTGCCGATGGCCTCGTTCATGAGGTGCTCTTCCTCGGATTTGGTCACCATGATAACCGGCAGGTGCGGATTTATATCCTTGATTCCCTCGAGTGTGGCCAGGCCGTCGCGTCCAGGCATCATTTCGTCGATTAATACCAAGTCAACCCCGCCTTTGGAAACGATCTCGAGGGCGTCATCTCCGTTGGATGCTTCCAGCAGGTTATATCCTTTGTCCTTCAAAAATATAATATGGGCCGAAAGCAGGTCGATCTCATCATCGACCCACAGAATCGTCTTGGCATCTTCTTTTTGCATAAATTACACCGGTAACTCCACAGCGAACACGGTCCTGACGTCCGGTTCGGATGATTTTAAGCTGATTCTCCCCCCGTGGTACTCCTCGACAATCCTTTGAGCAAGTGTCAGGCCCAGGCCCCAGCCCCGCTTCTTGGTTGTGAAGCCGGGTGAGAAAATCCTTTTTTGCTCGGAAAAGGGTATGCCGCGGCCGTTGTCCTCGACCGCTACAATTATGCGTTTCTGCTCGGTATTAAACGAGGTCGAAACTTGAATATGGCCGGTTTTCGAACTCGTGGCTTCCATCGAGTTTTTCACAAGATTCTCGATCACCCAGCGCAAGAGCTCCGGGTTAACCTTGATATCGGGCAAGACCCCATAGTCGGCGTTTATGGTCACGCCTCCTGCCGGAAGCCGCCTGCGGAAGTATTCAATAACGTCCTTGACAATCTCATTGATGTTGCTTTCGGACAACTCCGGCGCCGATCCGATCTGCCCGAAGCGAGTGGCGATCCGATCCAGCCGCCCGAGATCGTCCATCATTTTGCCCGTCATATCACCAAAATTGCCGTTCTGAAATTCCGACGATAGGATGATCTTGCCTTCTTCATGTCTCATCTTGAGAAGCTCGACCCACCCCATGAGCGACGTAATAGGCGTGCCCAACTGATGGGCGGTTTCTTTGGCCATCCCAACCCAGATAGAGCGTTGTTCAGATTTTCTAATATTCCTGAAACCGACGAAGGCCACGATAAGGAACACGGCAATGACTGAAATCTCGATCAAGGGTATGACCCGCAGCTTCCATATCAGATCCGAATTGCCATAGTGAAGCATGCTAATCAGGGCCGTATCGGACCTGATCTCGATCGGCGGATTTTGACTGTCGAACTGCTCAATGAGCCTATAAAGTTCCTGACGGGTCCTGGCCGTTGTGTCGGTGATGCTGTACTCCATAGTCCAGGCGGCCGGTATTCCGTTTCGATCGGTTACGATAATCGGGAAATTTACCTTGGTGATAATGTTATCGAATATGAAATTTATGACTTCCGGGTCGGAGGCCTCACTGGCCCCATATTGGATAAGGCGGGCATACATCTGGCTCAGCCTGGTGGCATCCTTGCGGATATCGCGAACGACCGCCTGATTGAAATAAACGAACAACGCAATAACTGCCACAACCCCAAACACCAGGAACCACCGAAAAAAACGCGCGTAGCTCACGTGCAGATTGACATTGTGTTTTGTCAAATCGCGAGGCATGACGCTAACCCGTCAGGGTCTCGATACCTCCCATATACGGCCTGAGAACCTCGGGGACTGACACTCCGCCCGAACGAGTTTGGCAATTCTCCAGGATGGCAGCAACGGTCCGCGGCAACGCCAGCCCCGAACCATTGAGCGTATGCGGAAATGCGGTCTTGCCGCCCTTCTCCGGCCTGAATCGAAGATTCATTCGTCGCGCCTGAAAATCCTCAAAATTGGAACATGAGGAAACCTCCAGCCAGGTCTCCATCCCGGGGGCATGAACCTCCAGATCATAGCACTTTGCGGCCGCAAACGAGAGGTCGCCGGTACAGAGGAGCCGGACCCGATATGGCAAATCCAAAAGTTGAAGCACTGTCTCGGCATTGCCTACGAGAGTCTCTAGCTCATTGTATGAGGTCTCCGGCTCTACAATCTTGACCATCTCCACCTTGTGGAATTGATGCACTCGCACTATGCCGCGGTTTTCCTTGCCGTAAGAGCCTGCCTCGCGCCTGAAACATGGCGAAAACGCCACAAACTTCATGGGAAGCTTATCGGGCTGTAGAATCTCCCCCGAATGCATATTGGTAAGTGACACCTCGGCGGTCGGGATAAGGTATAGATCGTCCTTCTCCAGGTGGTACATATCCTCGGCCAGCTTCGGTATTTGACCGGTGCCCCTCATGGCGTCCTGCCCCACCAGGTAGGGGACCAAGACCTCGGTATAGCCATGCCGGGCAGTATGCAGGTCGAGCATGAAGTTAATCAGGGCTCTTTCCAGACGCGCGCCGGGGCCGGTTAGAAAATAGAATCCGGAGCCGCTGACTTTCGCCCCGTCTCGGATATCCAACCCGCCGATCATCTCCCCTATTTCCCAGTGCGGCCTGGGCTGAAAATCGAATTGCCGGCATTCACCCCAATGGCGCACCTGCAAATTGTCGGCATCGGTAGCGCCGACAGGCACCGTATGGTGCGGAATATTAGGTATCCAGAGAAGAATCTCCCTGATATTTTCCTCGACGACCAGTAATTCCTTGTCAAGCGCGGCGATATCGTCGCCGACTTTGCGCATCTTCTCGATCATTTTGGCGGCATCGCCGCCGGCCTTCTTGATTTTTGAAATCTCGTTTGAGGCGGCGTTGCGCTCGGCCTTGAGTCTTTCCACGGTACCGATGATTTCCCGGCGCTTGTCATCGGCCTCGATGAATCTGTCCAGATCGACCTTTTCACCTTTGTTGGCGATACCCTGCCTGACAAGATCGATGTTTTGTCTGATGAATTTTGGATCAAGCATCTTGTTTTCCAATACCCTTTATGCGCGGAGCCTTCGCCATTTGTCTGACCAGCACTGCCAGCTCATATATGAGCGACGGGCGTTCGAGATACTCCAGATCGAATTCGAATTGCTCCTTTATATTAAGACCGTCATATCCCGGCCCGAAAAGGCCGGGTTTGACACAGAACTTGCGCCATGAGCCTTCAATTCCCTCGGCGCCGGTCGAAATCGTGGTCCCGACAAGGCTCATATCACCCCTTAAGACTGAAAGCAGGCCCCACGGATTACGGAGCCGGCATTGCCCCTCACTAACGAGGCATCTGCCCTCTTTCTTTTTTTCACCCAGGCCGATAAAGTTGAAATTCTGCGCAAAGTTAACATTTTTTTGGCGCGCATACAAGATTTTATATGCCATCCATGGCAGGGATATGATCAGCGCAATCCCTGAAATCGCGAAATCGGCAATACGTTTTATGATACGAACAAAAATCAATCGATGGCTTGGAGCGATAAAATGGATACCTGCAAACCTGGTGGCCGATTTCCGCAGGCCCCTCAGATTGGAGGCCGATGGATTAGTTGTCAAAAACCGCGTATCCATGAAAAAAGCCGAGCCGAAGACGGAAGTCAGGTTTTCGAAATAATCATTGGGCAGGTCAAGTATCACCCGGCCGACTCTGCGGTCGTGCAGAATGCGCCCCAGAGAATCGACATCGCCGTAATATTCGAGCTCGCAGGAGCACGGATGCCCGGCGTAGCCGAGGATTTCATAATTCGTCCTGTATGGCTCAAGGCCAGAGTTGTCACTCACAGGCCAGAGCCGCACAACAATGGCGTCCATCTTCGCTTTTCCTGCGGATAGCCTCTTCTCCGTCAAAAGAAAAAGGGTTGCGCGCAATACACCGTTAATACAAAACAAAATTATGGAAAACAGCAGCAGCGATTGCAGCGAGACCTGAAATCCGGCGCCCGGCTTGAAATTCGCCAAAGCAAATAAGGCCGACCCGAATATTATCAATCGGACCAGAAGGCCGAGGTGGTCGCGGAGCCTGGACTCCAGCTGAAGCACGTAGAGGCCGCCAGCCGAAAAAAGCATGATCCAGAATATGTTGATCCAGGCCAGGTCGGAAAAAGCGAGCGCCGGCATCATTCCAACCGGCCCCAGCGCGTATCTGATCCAAACGTATAGGAGCAGGGACAGGTTGACAGCCATAAGATCAACGATAAGAAATCGCACTCTCAGCCAGAGAAAAAGGAAATTTTTATAAAGGTGGGTGCCCATAAAAGCAAGCGCGAATGCCAGGGCTACTACCAGCAGCATCTGATAAGGCGAGCTGGAGATGAAATAAAGCGTGATTCCCAAGATAACCAAAAGCAGATTAATGGCATAAATTGCAAAGACCGTGGCCTTTCGGGTCAAGCCCATGAAATTGATTTTGTGCGAGGAATGATCCTTGCCCCCGATATACACTTTTAGTCCCTCGTTCAGGCGGCTTATGGTTACGAAGGTCATATCGAAAATCGGATAAGCCATTATTATAAACGGCGCCAGGGCGGCCGCCATGTCACGAGATGTATTAATATGTATCACTGCCAGGCAGGAAAGCGCAAAACCAAACAGCAGGCTGCCGGTATCCCCCAGGAATATGCTTGCCGGCGGAAGATTATAACGCAGGAATCCCAAAGCGCCTCCCGCAAGGGCAAAACATATGATGGCGTAAAATGACATGTCCTTGAGAACGAATAAGGCCCCCAAGCCGAGCGCAATCGACATGGCGACGCCGGCGCAGAGTCCATCCATGTTATCCAAAAAATTGAGCGCGTTTTGTATGCCGACTATCCAGACTATTCCCATGATAAGGTAAACGGGGTAGGAGACTATCGGCGGCGGCCCCTCAGTGAATGATAAGAATATGATAGCCGCAATGACCTGTCCAATCATCTTGGGCAGGGCTCCCATATCGAAAGCGTCATCGTATAGCCCGATCAGGAATATGAGAACCGAGCCGGATAATATTCCCATGGCTGCCTTGATCCCGGTGAAAACGAGAACTGAGGACAAAAGAACGAAAACGAATATAAACCCAAGGAAAATCGGTATGCCGCCGCCCAGCGGGATGGGACGGCTGTGTATTTTCCGGGATGAGGGGGTATCAACGAAGCCGATGTCGAGCGCCACCTGCCGCATCAATGGAATCAGGAAAAGCGTCGTCACAAATGGGACGATAAATGATCCGATATAATAAACGCTCATCGCTTGTAGTATTCGATAATCTCCTGAATCGACTGATCCAGGCTTATCATCGGTTTGTACCCGATCGCCTCGTGAATTTTGATAAGATCCGGTACCCGCCGGTACATGTCTTCAAACCCCGCCTCGAAAGCAGTGTCATAGGGGATGTATTGAATTTCCGATTTGGAGCCACAAAGCTCCTTGATCCGGCAGGCAAGGTCCTTTATGGTTACCACCTCGCTGCTGCCGATATTGTAAACCTGCCCTACAGCCTCCGGAAGCTCGGCGAGGCTGACCATAGCCCTGACCACATCCTTGACATTGGTGAAACAGCGGCTCTGTGAACCATCGCCGAAAACTGTGAGGGCGTGCCCCATAAGAGCCTGCTTGACAAAGGTCGGAACGACCATGCCATACTCCCCTGTTTGACGGGCGCCGATAGTATTGAACAGCCTGACTATCACAACTGGCAGCTTCTTTTCGCGATAATAGGCGAGCGACAGAAACTCGTCAATAGCCTTGGAGCAGGCGTAGCTCCATCTCGATTTGACGGTCGGCCCATATACCGAATCATCCGACTCCTTGAAGGGAACCTGCTCGTTCTTGCCATAGACCTCCGATGTCGAGGTGATGATTACTTTCCGCTTTCTGCGATTGGCCAGTTTCAAGACTATCTCGGTCCCCATGATATTCGTCTCGATTGTGTCGACCGGCTTATCGATTATGAGCCTGACTCCGACCGCCGCCGCCAGGTGAAAGATCGTCTCGCATTGCGAGATCAATTCCGCCATCAGTATCTCGTCCATGATTGTGCCGGCGATGAATTCAAACTCGGGATTGCCCCGCAGATGCACGATATTTTCGAGCTTGCCCGTCGAGAGGTTATCGACCGCCACGACATGATAACCCTCTTCGAGCAATTTCTCGGCCAGGTGGGAGCCGATGAACCCGGCCCCTCCCGTGATAAGCACTTTCATATTCCTACACCCTTGTTAATGATATCTATGGCGCAATACAAATTATCGGCAATGAAATCCGGCTTTGAATCGTCCGCGCCCGGCTCCATTCCGGCGTATCCGGTTTTCACAAGGACTGTCTTTATCCCGGCCGCAATTCCCGCCCTTATATCGGACGATTTATCACCTATAATCCAGCTTTGAGACAGGTCGATATCAAGCTCATTCGCGGCTCTCCGGATTAGGCCCGGCTGTGGCTTCCTGCAATCGCAACCATCGTCCGGACCATGCGGACAAAAATACCAGGCGTCTATTTTGATTGCCGATAAACCGAGTTTTTCATCCACCGCCTTATTTAAAGATATGGCCTTGTCCCTGGTAAAATATCCCTTGGCGATGCCGGATTGGTTCGAAACCACAACCTTGAGATATTTAGGGTTCAAATTCAGAAGCCCCTCGACCGACCCCGGGATAAATTCGATACCGTTGGGGTCGACCTGGAAATTCTTCTCCACAATTATCACCCCGTCGCGATCAAGGAAAACTGCAGGCGATTTCTTTTCTTCTCCCACAAATCCTCAATAATCCAGCCCGAGAACCTCGGACATGGACATGAATTTGAAATCGTCAAGCAGCTTGTGGAGTTTCTTTTCGGTTGAACCCAGCCGGTGGTAATGTGTCAGAGACAATCGCGCCGGCAATTCAATTTTCGGCTGGCCGGGATCAATCTCCCAGGGATGCATGTAGAATACGCCTGGCCTGCCCTGTTTGTTAAGGGTGCGAAATGCCCATTTCGTTACGGCGTAGGGCCAGACCCTGAAATAGGCGCCTCCGCCGACCGGCAGATTCATACGCAGAAACCTGGCAGTGGCCACCGGTATCTCGATGATCTTACGATTCGACTCGGTAGTGATCTCATGCCTGAATCGGCTGGCCTTTATCATCCCATAACGATAATTGAAAGTAGGATAGATGCTCGAATCGTACTTGTACCCGTTTTGGGCCAGGACATCGAGCGCCCAGTAAGAATCCCTGACAATAGAGAAAATCGGGGCTCTAAATCCTATCGGCTGCCTGCGGGTGACCTTATAAATGGCCTCCGTCGTTCGCGCGATCTCATCGCTGAACTGCTCCCTGGTCAGGTGAAATATCTGAGTATGGGAATACCCATGCGAGCCGATCTCATGCCCCAGCTCATGAATCATCTTTATAAGCTTGGGATGTTTTTCGGCCAGATAGCCAAGGACAAAGAATGTTGCCCTGATATCGTGGGCCTTGAGAATTTCGAGGAGCTTCAGGCAGTTGCGCTCGATGCGCGATTCGAATTTATGCCAGGTATTGATCTTATGTATTTCAAGACCCTGATACCAGTCTTCGAAATCAATAGTGAATGCATTAATGACATTGGACATATACACACCAGTCAAAGCTTCTTTGAAAAACGATTTCGAATAATCGACTCCAATTGGGCCGCCAGGTCGGAGCGCCTGTACTGCCCCCAGACCAGCTTTCTGCCATTTTCTCCAAGCCTTTGGGCAATATCGGGATTGCCTTTCAGAAATAAGATCTTATCCATTAAATCACGCCAATCTCCGGAACGATAGAATAGGCCGGTTTCGCTTGCTTCCAAGATTCTTCTCGCCTCGCCGTCGACACCCAATATAACAGGTAACCCCAATGCCATGCAATCAAAGAACTTGGATGGTATGGCGCTCTTGAATATTTCCTTACCGATAAGTGAAACTACAGCGATATCGGAATCGCATAATAATTCAAGCGATGTGTCAAAAGATACTCCACCCACGAATTTGATATGATCGAGATTCTCGCTCTTGGCCATTGCCATCAGCCTCTCCCTCTTAACGCCATCGCCGACAATCAAATATCTTATTGATTCGTCGTCTCTTGTGGCTGCGGCCACCTCGATAATATCCTCTATGGGCTGCCCCAGCCCCAGCGTGCCGGCGTAGCACACTGTGATCGGCCCGTCTTGAATTCTATGATGGCGCCCTTTATCCGGCCAGAGGTCTGGAACTGACGAGCCATTGACGATGACATGCACCTCTTTGCCCGGCGCCATCATTTCGAGTTTTTCTTTAAGTCCTTCGGATATCGTAATGATTAGTGAGGATTTACGGTAAAGCTGTGATGCCGTTGCCCGTCCCCCGTAGATGGCAAACATATTAGTGAGCTGGCCCATGAGTATGGCATCCTCTGGCCAGAGATCGCGAATATCCGAAACAAGGGGAACGCGCTTTAAGGAGCTCAGCCAGACCGCCGCCGGCCCGGCAAAAAGGGGTGGCGACGAAACCAGGATTAGATCAGGCCGCTTTATAAAAAGGCCCACCATGAAACAAGAAACCATGAAGCTCCAGTAATTGATAAGCCGAAGCATCGTGTTCGACCGTCGCGTAGGTATTACAAATGATCTGACGACCTCGAAATTTTCGAGCTTTTCTTTCCGGCAAAATCTGAATTGGTCCCCTTTGGCCAATCTACCGGTCGGGTAGTTGGGGAACTCACAAAGGACCGTGACCTGGTGCCCTTTGGCGGCAAAACTCCGGGCGAATGAGAGCAACCGGTTCGCCGGGGCCCCTGGCTCGGGATGAAAGTACTGCGTTATGATCAATATTCGCATCGGAGACCGCTACTTGGTTCGAATCAATTCGGAGATGATCTTTTCCATCTTTTCGGCCAACTCCGATCTTGAGTAGCTCTTATATACCAGGTCTTTGCCGGCCATTCCCATGGCTCTGGCCTTATCGGGATTCGACTGCAGCCATTTGATCTTGGCGACCAGGTCATGGGAACAGCCGGGTTGGTAATAAATGCCGGTGCTGTGCTTTTCCAGAATACTGCGCGCCTCGCCGTCGACACCAAGAATTATCGGCAGTCCCAGGGCCATGTAATCGAAGAATTTCGAGGGCAGCGCACTCTTGAAATGCTCGATATTTAGAAGAGGCACCACGGCAACATCCGATTTTAATAGAAAATCGAGCGTTTCCGTCAAGGGCAAAGCCCCCGTAAAGGTGATATTGGAAAGATTCTTGCTGAGCACCTGGTTTTCAAGAGACTCGCGCTTGACCCCATCACCTATGATCGTATAGGAGATCGAATCGTCCCTCATGGTAATCTGCGCGGCATCGACAATGTCCTGGATCGGCTGCAAAAGACCGACAACCCCGGCGTAGCAGACATTAATCGGGTTTCGAACGAAACAGTCGGCCCGTTTATCGGCATATGACGGCATATCGGGTATGGAGGAGCCGTTCATGACGATAAAGATTTTCTTGCCCTTGTTCTTTTTCTCCAGATAATCTTTCAACCCCTCCGAAATGGTGATGAACGCAAAACAGCGGCGGTAGAAAATCCTCTCCGTAAGTCGCCCACTTATGATTCCCACTTTGCTTTTTAGCTCTCCAATGGCGATAGCGTATTCCGGCCAGAGGTCGCGTATATCGCCGATAAGCGGCACCATCTTTAGAAAGCTCAGAGCGGCGGCGCTCAAGCCAACTGTCGGCGGCGGCGAGGAGGCGATCATGACATGGGGCCGCCTTAAGAACAGCCCCACCAGGAAGGAGGAGATAAGGTAGCTGGCGTAATTCAGCAATCTCGATATGATGCCAAATCGCGTAGTGGGGAGAACAAATGCCCGGACAATAGTGAAATTTTCGAAACTCTCTTTTTTGAATAGCTTGAATCTATACTGACGTGCCAGAACGCCTGACGGGTAGCTGGGGAATTCGCACAGGACGGTCACGTCATGGCCGTTTGTTGCAAGACCTTTGGCAAATGAGAGGAGCCGGTTGGTGGCAGCGCCTGGTTCGGGATAGAAGTATTGGGTGACGATTAGTATTCTCATAACATCAATTTGTAATACAAGTCGGTCATTGCACGGAGGTTATCCTCCCACCGGTATCTCTCCTCAACAAACCTGCGACCGGCCTGCCCCATCTTGAGTCGCAGGTCAGGCTCGTCGATTAATTTCAATAACGCGACCGAAAGCTGCTCAACATTGGCTCGATCAACCAGCAATCCCGTAATATTCTCAAGCACAACTTCCGGCACGCCTCCAACCCTGGTCGCAACTACGGGAAGGCCCGTAGCCGAGGCCTCCAGCGCCGCCACGCCAAAGCTCTCGCCATCGGAAATGGAAGGCATCGCAAATATATCTAATGTCATAAGGAATTGCGCGACTTTTTCATGGGGCAGCGCTCCCATGAATTTGACCTTGTTTCCAAGGTTCAGATTTCCGACAAGAGCCCGATATTCATTCTCTGACGGCCCCTTTCCGACGATGAGAAGCTCGAGGTCCGAATGGCTCCGCGATATCGCTGCGAAAGCCCTAAGCAGGTAATCGATTCCATATTTCGGATGGAGATGCTTGGCGATGCCGATTCTGGTTTTGCCGCCGGCTCGCCGCTCGCAATATTGAAACAGATTCAGGTCTATGCCAAACGGAATCACTTCGATGAGGGCACGTTTCAATCCAAGATTCGAGATGGCTTTTCTAAGAAATCCGCTTGTGGCCGTGATATGATGCGCGCTCTTCAGCGAGCGCCTGATAATGGCCTTCCGCAGCCGGTTTCGTCTGGAAAACTCGATTACGTCATTTCCCCAGACGGACACCACCTTTCTAGGATGATCTACGAAACTGGCCAGGTATCCATAGCTCGATGCATAATGCGCATGGAAAATATCAGGCGACAGCCTCTTCACCTCGCGGCGCAGGGCCGGTATCTTGGTCAGGTATGTGAGTTTGCTCGACGCGCCCAAATTTATTCCGCCAATATCGAAATCGGGCTCCTTCCTCAACGTGATGAGGTCAACATCATGTCCCAGACCTCGCAATCCGGAAACCCAGCGCCTGACATGAATGGAGCGCTCATCAGCAAATATGCAGATATGAAGGCCTTTTCCTTGCATCGATAATAAAATTTACAGCAGTGTTATGCCATTACACTGGTTAATATCCTTGCCATCTCGCCTGCCGCTGGACGGGTCAGATAATCGAGGCGTCCACGGTTGCCAGATACCATGGAAACCCCTTCCGATAGGTCAAATGAATATCCAGCAACCCTGAGCCATCCATACTCCTCCAACTCGCGCCATTCGGTCTCAGGTCTGGCCACCAGGACCGGTTTGCCAAGATAAACCGCCTCCCTCTGTACACCACCGGAGTCCGTGACCACATATTCAGATCGCTTTATCAATGACAAAATATCTACATACCCAAGCGGATCGGTGAATATAATATTGCCAGGCATTTTCCCCGAAAGGCCAAAAGACTCCATTCTTTTCCTGGTCCTTGGGTGAACTGGAAAGATTATAGGCAGTACCGCGCTTTCGAGAGAAATAAGAACGTCTTTCAGATTCTCCTTGTTATCGACCGCTTCCGCCCTATGGATAGTGGCCAGTGCGAATCGGCCAGGCAGTGACTTCAGACTCTCCGGTTTTTCCGGTACTCTGTCATAAAAGGACCGCAAACAATCGTAGATGACATCGCCGGTATCGTAGACATGATCGCATTTGCCCTCGCGGCTCAAATTATCCACAGCGGACTGGGTCGGACAGAGAAAATAGTCGGCCACGGCATCGGTCATGACCCGGTTGATCTGTTCGGGAAGCTTGTTATCTTTCGCGCGGACACCGGCCTCGACATGGGCTAATGGGAGTCGAAGCCGGACCGCAGCCAGAGCTCCCGCCAGGGTGGAATTGGTATCGCCAACCACTATTACAAGGTCGGGCTTCTCAAATAACAGGATCGATTCGAGGCGGTCGATCATCTTCCCGATTCCTTGTCCGGATGGCGATTCGGTCGCCTCCAGATGGTAATCAGGGTCGGGTATGCCGAGCTCGCCGAAGAAGTTTTTGGACATCATGAAGTCATAATGCTGGCTCGTGTGTATCAGGACCATCTGGAAAAACCGCCCCAACTCGAGAGTCAGCGGGGCGGTTTTTACAAACTGAGGCCTGGTTCCTACTACCAACGCCGCTTTTTTCATTGCCTGCTGTAAAACTCCCTAATCGCCCCGGCGACATATTCCTGTTCCTGATCGGTAAGTTCGGGAAAAACCGGCAGGGAAATCGCCAGCTTAGCCAATTTCTCCGAGACAGGTAGAGAACCTGGCTTATAATTCAGGTCTTTGTAGCACTCCTGCATATGCAGCGGAAGCGGGTAATAGGTATCGAAACCGATTTCACGAGACTTCAAGTGTTCCTTCAAGCCATCCCTGTTTTCCGCCAGGATCGTGTACTGGTGGTAAATGTGATAATTATGGGGATGTACGTATGGGGGCGTAACCTGACTAATCCCGCCCAGTAACTCAGTGTACTTGCTGGCTTTCTGCCGGCGAGCCTCATGCCACTCGGGCAGATATTTCAGCTTTACGATAAGAATGGCCGCCTGGAGCGTATCAAGGCGGCTGTTATACCCTATGATCGAATGGAAATATTTCGGCTGGGCGCCGTGGACTCGCAGTTTCCGGAGAAGCCCCGCCAGATTGTCATCGTTTATGGTAATAAATCCGCCATCGCCATAGGCGCCGAGATTTTTACTCGGGAAAAATGAAAAACATCCCGCGGCGCCGATTTGGCCGGCCTTCTTGCCTTTGTATTCGGCGCCGATCGCCTGGGCAGCATCCTCCACCACCGGGATACCACGCTTGCTCGCGATTTCCATGATTTCATCCATATCGGCCATCTGCCCATACAGGTGGACCGGCATTATGGCCCTGGTCTTCTGCGTTATGGCGTCATTCAGGCGCTGTGAATCGATATTGAACGTCTTAGGCTCTATATCCACGAATACCGGTTTTGCCCCCAAACGGGAAATAACGCCGGCGGTTGCGAAGAAAGAAAATGTAGTAGTCACAACCTCATCGCCGGGGCCGACGCCCAGAGCGCGGAGCGAGAGAAGCAGAGCGTCGGTACCTGACGCTACTCCGATACCATGCTTGGTGCCGCAATATTTGGCGACCTTTTCCTCGAGCTCTTTAACTTCGGGGCCCATTATAAACATGGTATTATCCAGGACCTTCTGAATGGCCTGGTCTATCTCAGGTTTGATTGTTCGATACTGCCTTTTTAAATCCAATAAAGGGACTTTCATTTCACGACACCTTTCACCAATTCTGATTTTCGAGAAGCTGTTCTTTCGGCACTGCCCGGAATTTCTTGGCCGGGACTCCGGCATGAATCTGTCGCGCTTCGGCGTCATGCGTGAGCACGGCGCCGGCCGCAATCAGCGCATCCTCGCCAATTACCTTGCCGGGTAATATCACAGCGCCCACGCCAATTCGTCCGCCCTTCTTGATTGTGACGCCCTTGAAATGCTTGAAGCGCTCTTCGGTCCGCCCGATGTAGTTATCGTTCGAGGTTGCCACGCAGGGGGCGACGAAGACCCTGTCCTCGACCTCGGAGTAGGCCGTAATGTAGACGTTGGTTTCCAGTTTGCAGTAATTTCCTATCTTGCAGAAATTCTCTATTGTCACGCCTCGTCCGACAATGGTGAAATTGCCGATTTCGACATTTTCCCGGACCGATGCCAGGTCGGCGATTAGCACTTTCTGGCCAATCTTGGCGCCGCGATAGACTACCACCGACGTGCCCAGAATGCAGCTATCGGCAATGATTAGCGGGGGCAACTCCTGGTCCTTGGTGGTCGCCGAGATGGCCGCCTTCATGGGATATTTGCCTAAGACGGTGTTGTCGTCAATGCGAACGTTCGAGCCGATGCTGGTGCCCTCGTGAATCACCACGCCTATTCCAATTCTGCATCCGCCGCCGATTTGGACGTCCTTACCGATATAAGTATTGTAACCTATCGTTGTTCCGGGGCCTACCGCGGCCGATTTATCGCAATAATACTCCATCCTGACCTCATACGTTGTAAGCGTTAGGGAAAATTTCCATGGGGGCTCCCCCCTGTTCCATCGATTTCTGGGCAGCATTCAGAATCGTGAGAATTCGAAGACCATCCCGGCCATCTGAACGAGGCTGAGTCCTGGTTTTGACACTATTGATAAAATGTTGACATTCGAGTTTAAGAGGCTCGGCCGAGTCGATCTTGGGAATGGTGATATCGCCGGCGCGAAGGCTCAGGTATTCGCCGTAGGTGTTGTAATCCATCTTGGTGTCGACTCCCCTGTCGTAGAGCCAGATTTTTTCGGAGCTCTCGGTGTCATCAAACACCGCCATCATCTTGGAGCCGACTATAGTGAGTTTGCGTTCCTTATGAGGATCCAACCAACTGACATGAATATGAGCCATGGTCTTGTCCTCGAAATGCATGGTCATGAACGATACATCCTCGATCCCCTTTTGAAGGTAATCGGCGCCGGTAGCAGTCACCCTTACTGGCATCCTGGCCAGCAAGAAGACGATCAAGGAGATGTCATGGGGCGCGAAACTCCAGAGCGAGTTTTCGATATCACGGACCTTGCCCAGATTTACCCTGGTGGCGTAGAGGTAATGTATTTTGCCGAGTTTCCCGGAATCGACATATTCCTTCAATTTCAGGCTGGCGGGGTGATATTCCATGATGTGGCCGACCATGAGGATTTTGTTCGTCTGATCGGCGATCTCGAGCAACTTACGGCCGTCATCGATTCCCAAAACCATCGGCTTTTCGACAAACACATCTTTGCCGTTCTCCATAGCCCTGGATGCCAGATCGAAATGGCTTGCCGGCGGAGTGGCGATCACCACTGCGTCAATGGTGCTATTCTCGATAACTTTCGCCGGATCATTAGTGAATTCGACACTTGGATAAGCGGGCGAGAGTTTGGACAGCGGTTGTTGATCGGAATCGCAAGCGACGACCACGGAGGTCTCGGGGAGACCCTGGAATGTCCGCAGGAGGTTCTTGCCCCAGGCGCCGAGCCCGATCTGTCCTATCTTAACTGGCATTCTTGTTTCCCTTGGAGAAAATATTCCTGATCCAATAAAAATCATCATTTATCATACGGGTAATCCCCTGCATTTTCTGATATGCAGGGGAATTTATTGCTTTTTCGCGCTGCACAAATTCCATTACCAGCACGAACAGCAGTGTCATGCAAAAGCTCATGATTCCGCCCATGGCGGCTATCGTTACCCTCTTGGGGCGGCTTTTCATGCCCGGCACTTCTGCCTTATCCAGCACCTGGATCGTGGGTGTATCGCGTAATTCCTGGATCCTGGACTGCTCGTATTGCTGTTTGAGAAGCTCGAATATCGTCTCCTGGATTTTCAGATCGCGGGTCAGGCGGGCCAGTTCAAGCGCCAGGTCGGGCGCCTCCCCCATCGGCAGATTCAGGATCGAGGAGTCGGCGCCAACCTTGCCGCCCTCAAGCTTGCTCAATTGCGACCTGATCTCATCAATCTTGTACTCCTGCTCCTGGTATCGAAGGTTATCCGGAGAGAGCGATTTTTTCATGATCCCAAACTCGATTTCGGCAACCATAAGCTGTCCGCGAAGCTGGCCGATAGCATCGATCACGGCCTTGACCTGTTCATCGAGCGCCACGGCGAAATGGACCTTCTGAAAGTTCTTATAGGCCTCCTCAGCCTTGGCGAGGTCGCTTACCGTTTCCACCAGCCGCTGTTCGACAAACTCCCGGACAGCCCTGGCTTTCGACACCAGATTCTCCTGGTTCACGCGGTTGAGCTCTTCGACAAAGCTGTTGGCGATGGCGGCCGCCCTTTCGCGGTTTGTATCGGTATAGTCTATGACTATGATTCCCTCGGGCTGGACCATTATGTTGGTCCTCGCAAGGAGATTATCGATAGCTTCCTGTTCGTACTTCGAGTCGAATACTTCCATCAAATTGAATTTATCGACTATCGTCTTGCAGACGGTCCTGCTCTTGGCTATCGAGGCATAGAGATCCGACGGCGTCGCCATACCGGGAAGCGTCATCCCAGTCCCCCCTAAGAGCGATCCCAGCCCGGAGGCCAGCAAACCCGAGGCCAAGCTGAATGTACCACTGTCCCTCTCGGGAGGAAGGATCGATGTCGACGCGGTGTACCAATTCGGCATGAAAAGCATCACGATAAGGGTCAGCGCCGCCGCGATAAACGTATTAATGACAAGCAGCCGTCGCCAACGAAAGATGGCGTTAAGAAACTGCCAAAAAAAGTTCTTGTCGGAATCGACTGTTTCGTTCTGAGTCGTCATTTGGTCGCCTGCCGAATTACGAGATAGACAGTCGCCATGTTCCCCGCGAATATGGCGATATCTTTTAAAAGACCTATGTAATCATATTTTTTCTTTTCCGGGATCCAGACGGTGTCACCGGCGTCAAGCGTTCTGCCGCGCTTGGCCTTCTTCCACTCACCCGTGGTTTTGATAATCGACACCCGGCTCCTCCCAGCTCTGTCGGAAAATCCGCCCGCCATCCTGATATAGTAGGTATAATCCTCATCGGGGGCATATGTCAAGAATCCCGGATTGGCTACTTCGCCGGAGACGTTCACCACGCGGCGTTTCCGGGGAACGGAGATGACATCGTTATCTCGCAGGCGAATGTCCTGGCGGTAATCGTCCTTTTCGAAAAGCTGAACGAAATCAACCGCCACACGGCCGGCCTTGGAACGGGATTTAATCTTGAAATATTCATATTCCTGCTCCGACATGTCGGCCACCATCATCTTCTTGAGCCGCTCGAATTCGGGATCGACCAGTTCCTCCGCCGAGACCCTGGTCATTTCGGCCTCCTCCAACGAGGCCAGTTCCGTGAATCCGCCGGCCTTGGCGACAATCGCCGAAAGGGCGCTTGAGTCTTCCTCGATTGCGTAAAAACCGGGATACTTGAATTCGCCGACCAGCTCAACCTGCGCCTTCTGGTGATATCCCTGTATGGAGGTCACATAAGCGCGGTCGTCGGGGAAAAGCGGAATATTCCAATTATCCGAGGTGAGATTGACGAAGATGCTGCTGGTCGATTTGTGATCGGGTTTGAAACGGACTATTTCGATTTTATTCGAGTCGGCATCCATGGTGGTGCCGTGAGCCAGGCTCAACAGATCTTTGAGAGAATCGCGGGGCGAAAACTCGAAATATCCCGGGTTGCGGACCGCCCCAAAAATGCCGTAGAGGTTGATTGTGGCTTCCTCGACCGGGACAAAGATCTCATCGCCATCCATAAGAAGCGGATCGAATTCGGGATTGCCGGCCAGGTTCAACCTTAGAATGTCGGCGCTCAGGGTATCACCGTTCTGACGATAGACTTTGATATTGCGCCTCGAGGCTCTCTTGAATTCCGCCTGATAGATTTCCTTTTTCCGGGCCGGCCTGCCAGGGATTGCCTGCGGGTCTTCCATTAGGAATCCGCCGGCTAATGTAATAACCTCCGATGCCCTGGTTACGGCGGTGGCCGGATAGGCGCCAGGATTGGCCACAGCGCCCCCCACGAAAACCTTGAATGTTCTTAAATCAACCAATGATACGGTGGAGCCGACATTGCGGTATTTGCGCCCGATTTCACTCGATATTTTCCCGCGGGCGTCGCTGAGCGTCAATCCGGCAATGTCGATAGGGCCGATCTCCGGCACCAACAGCATTCCCTCAGGTGTAATTGTCAGTTGGAACTCGCCCTCGAAACTGCCCCAGATAAACACCGATAAATCATCCCCCGGGCCGAGGATATATTTGTTCGGATCGATTTTTCTATCTAATAGAGTCTTATTGGTGCCGGACGGAATGTTGGAAAGCGCCAATTGGGGCCTGACCCCCGGCATTTCGGTTGTGGTACCGGAAGGCAGGTACTGAGCTGGAGCCCCCGTCCCCATAAAGGATAATACTAACAGGCTGTAATAAAAAACCGGGGCGAAAATTATCACCCTGGGCTTCATGTAATTCTCTAATTTCATGGCAAGGAGCACCTGTATCAAAAATGGTTCACGACCACATTATTGTTATCAAAATCATCAAAAATATTTAGCAATTCGCGCCAGGCACTCCTTTTTTTCAGCCTATAAATATATCTTTTATAAAAGCCGGGTCAAGTCAATTCTCCGCAATAATTAAGGGTATTACGCGTCATTTTTGCCAGTTTTTAATATTCTTGACATATTCCTTGACCAGGTCCTTGGCGGTTTCCTCGGAATACGACTCCGCCAGTATGTAAAATTGGGCTTTTTTCCTGTCGGGGCGAACCAGAACCCAGCCGTCATTTTCCGATACCCGGACCCCATCGACAATTATTCTGGCTGTGCGCTCGGAGTGTTCCATCAGGCTGCGCATGACCTGGCCGCGCTTGGCGAGCGGACAGGCGACATCCTTTTCAGCCATATAAAGCCGATCCCAATCGCCGGTGACCTGGCTCAGCTTCTTGCCCGACTTGGCGAGCAGCTCCATTATCTTGACCACCACAAACATGGCGTCAACCCCCAACTGGAAACCGGGAAAAATAAATCCCCCTTTGGTGCCAACCACAAAATCTATATCGCCTTTGCTTCCGGCCTCCATCATGGCCTGATGATCGCTCGATATCCATAGGATCTTAGCGCCGAATTCATCGGCGATCATTTCCAGCCCCGCCGAGGCCGTCACCGGGGCAGCGATCTTTTTGGGATGCGCCACCTCACAATAAAGCTGGGTGACTTTCAGAAGCATTTTCTGGATACCGATTATATCGCCATTCTCATCCACCGTCATGAACTTTTCGGCGCCGGGATTGAGAAGAAATCCCATATCATAATTGAGCGAATCCACTATCGAGCCAAGCTGCCTCAGCGCCTGAGATTGATTCTGCGTGAAATAGTATAGCTTTCTCTGGTCTACGAAGGCATTGAGCGACACCGCATCTATTCCCAGCTCACCCAGGATCCCTGGCATTATCTCGGAAGCGCCGCCATATGAGTAATCGATTACGACCTTGGGCTGGGCCTTCCCCAGAACGTTCCTTTCGATATGCGGTATGAATGATTCTCGATAACTCTCGAACATCCGCACCGGGAAATCTATGGTCCCGGTGCTGGCTATGGAGGCCCGCCTGAAATCCTCCCGATAGAAAAGCCTCTCCAGCGTCTTGATTTTGCTTGTCGGAAGGTCCCAGCCGTTGTGGTCGAAAAAAATGATATCGACCTCTTCATTGCCCTCAGGATTGAGCCGGACATAGGCCCCGCCGGCCAGCCGGCCGCGCCGAAGCTCCTGCCTGAGCACCGGCACCGGCATCGTCTGGAGGTCGTTGACATTCACGCCGGTGGACAGGATGCCGCAGATCACGGCCCGGTTTATCATGCGGGTGATATTCGAGGCTCCCCGGCATACCGCGACAGTTCTATTTTCCCCCAGCATCGCCCCGAAGGCCGCTCCCAGCTTGGCGGCGAATTCGGGGGTCAGCTCGGTATTCCCGACTCCGGTAACCTTGGCATCGGAGAAGAGATCGCGCGCCCAGCGCTCGCCCCAGATAAGGCTGCTGGTCAGAGTGGCGCCCGATTCGACCTCTTTGTTGGGCCATATCTTGACATTGCGCTTGATCCAGCACCCCTCGCCCACCCGCGCATTGTCTGAGAGGATGCAGTCTTCCTCAACGATGGATTCCTCGCCGACATAGGCGTTCTTACACAAGATGGCTTCGCTGATTTTCGCCTTTGGCCCAATGGATACGTTTTCCCAGGCAATGACACGGTTTAATTCCACGTCGCGACCGACAATCGAATTCGAGCCTATGGAACTGTGAAATATCCTGGCCCGCGGACCTATCTTGACATTATCGCCGATAATGACCGTTCCGGAGAACTGCGCCCCATGCGAGATGAATGTGTTCTCGCCCGCCAGCACGTTGGCCTCCGGATAATCTAATTTCCTGCCCGAGAGACCGATATTTACCTTGCTGTCGAAAGCGTCCTGATGGGCGTTGAAATACTCCTCAATATTGCCTATATCCCGCCAATAACCCGTGGCAATATGGCCACAAAGGCGCATTTTTTGGGCCAGCATATAAGGGTAAAGGTCTTTGGAAAAATCGAATTCCGTTTTTGACGGAATCAGGTCCAGAACCGATGGTTCAAGGATGTAGATGCCGGTGTTGACCGTATCCGAAAATACCTGTCCCCAGCCCGGTTTTTCCAGAAAGCGTGTGATTTTACCCGTCTTGCTTGTGATGACTATCCCGTACGCCAGGGGATTCTCAACCCTTGTCAAGACAATAGTCGCCAGGGCCTTTCGGTTCTGATGGAATTTTATGGCCGAGGCCAGGTCAAGATCGGTCAACACATCGCCGGAGATTATGATAAAGCTCGAATCGAGAAATTGCTGGGCGTTTTTGACTGAGCCGGCCGTGCCGTAATCAGCCTCGGCCCTGATATAAGACATTTTGACGCCCCATTTTTCGCCGGATCCGAAATATGATTCGATTTGTTCGGATTGGAAATATAGCATCGAAATTATGTCGGTAATGCCATGTTTCTTCAAAAGCTCCACTATATGTTCCATGACCGGCTTACCGACCATGGGCACCATCGGCTTGGGGGCATTGGCTGTCAACGGGCGAAGTCGAGTGCCAAATCCTCCAGCCATTATCACCGCTTTCATCGTCGTTGATTCTCCTTTACGAGCACGATTCTATCAAAAAAGCCCAGTCATGGCAACATCAATTCTGATCCCTGACCATTTTTCTAAATCGGACCGGAACCGCATTAGCGATTTCCCTGGCCGGTTCCCAGGTTTCTATATCACCCGCGAATTGGAATCCCAGTTTTTGATATAGGCTTATGGCCCGTTCGTTTTCAATCGACGGAGTTACCGCGGCTTTGGCGTCCGGCCCCCGCGCGCCCGCCTTGTCCAGGATCATCTTCCAGGCCTCAAAACCAATAGACTTGCCCCAGAATTGCGGCAATAGCTTCAGATCGTGATAACAAAAGCCATCGCGATCGGGAAATGATATTTTGGCCTCGCCGAGAAACACGCCGGATATATCCTCCACCGCCAGGGATATGGCATTGGTCCAACTTTCCATTTCAACAAAATGCCGGTTATATCGCTGGCGGCTCCAGCCGAGCCCGTTCGGATAGCCGACAAATTGCATGACCTCGCCGCATTCCCAGAGATCACGGAAAGAATCATGATGCCGCGACGAAAAGAACTTGAATGCCAGACTCTCGCCGGCCGCGAATATGCCCTCGGAGAATATCTCCTCGATTCTCGTCCTGATATCCATGAAGTCATTATAGGGCACAAAAGCAGCCCCTGATTTTGACATGATCTCACCCAAATAAGACCGGGCGAATACAATATCGGCGGCCCGTGATGCGTGCAGATCGGAATGGCCATCGCCAATGAAGATCGTGCACGATTTCAAAGGCCTCAGTCTGCTTATATGATACCCCTTGCAGTTGGAGCAATCGGGGCATCCATTCCCGTAAAAAGGAAATGAAGGCATCAGCCTGCCATTTTCATAAATGGCGGCGTTTGTGATTCTGGTCAGATGCGGTAAGCCATGATGGCTGAGGAATTTATCGATATAGAAGTCGAACCCTTCAGAAAGAATAATCGGGTAGATTTCAAGCGATTGCAGATATTCGCAAAAATTGCCGAACCCACGTCTGACCGGTTGGGCTTTGAGGAATCCGTCTATATCGGCGGGCGAGGGCGCGCAGGCGTTCCAGATTTCGCATTCGCCGGAAAGGCACTGATGAGAGTTGATTTCGCCGATTCGATATTTTTCGACAAGCGGCTCGGTGCGGGAGTTGGTGAACCGCTTGAACATCTCGTAGCCGACATCATTTTCCGTGATGGTACCGTCGAAATCTATAAATATGCTGTAGGCATACGGCATAATCCCGAGATAAACGCTCCAATTGTCGATTTCGGATTAATTAAGACGCAGGAATCTAAATAAACGTTTTATAAAAGGCAAGGTCAGTTTGACGCCAGAATTTGGTCATAGAGGCCGCCGTCGGATAATATCTTTATCGCCTCCGATATTTCGGTCTGATTGGGAAGCAAGGCATAGCGATACAAGCCCTCTTCTCCGAGCGCCTGGTAAATTATAGCCTCGTACAATTCGCGCCGAATCTCCCCCTGTTGCGAGTCGAATCGCCAGTTTTCCTTTCGGCTCAATTCGGAGCCGATGGTATTCAAGGCGCCGGTGATTTTTTGATTGGGTGATACGAGCTTTTCCTTGAGATTTAAAAAAGCCTCGCGCTCCTGGCTCATGAATTCGCCGGCGTGTCGAGAAAGAAACTTCCCGAACTCCGCGATTACCGAATCATCCAATGCAAAAGACTTATCGATCGCATGGCGTTGTACGTAATCGAGACTGAAATCGAAAAAGCACGATTCAGCCTTCAGGTATTCCACGTAATCCGACAATTCGGGCTCATCGATATAGATATCCGGCATGATACCGCCGAAGCCGAATACGGGCCGTCCGGACAAAGTTGTGAATATAGTATCGCCTTTTGCGCTATCGCGGTTACCCATAAGCTCGAACGTTGACCAGTCCGATTTTTGCAGGCAGCGACCCGAGGGCAGGTAATATTTCGAGGTCGTCAGTTTCAGCGCGGAGTTCTCGGTGAACTGCAGTATTTGCTGAACAAGCCCCTTGCCGAATGTCGGCGAGCCGACTATGACGCCGCGGTCGTTGTCTTGAATGGCCCCGGCCAGGATTTCGGCGGCGCTGGCTGTCTGGCCATTGACAATAATCACCAACTCCCCGTCCTGAAAGACATCGTCGCCGTCCGAATCGTATGTTGTTATAGCCGTCCCGGCCCGTCCGCTGGTGCTTACGATTCCTGCTTTTTCTGGCAGGAACATGCTCGCTATCTTAGTCGCCTCGGCCAGAAGCCCACCGGGATTGTCCCGCAAGTCGATTATCAGCGATTGGGCCCCAGCCTGTTTTAAGACTGCCAATGCACCCCGCATCTCCTTTGAGCATCCCTCTGAGAAGCGAGCCAGGCGTATGTAGCCGGTTTGCGTATTGACCAAGCCAAAATAAGGAATGGCCTTGACCTTGACTATGTCCCTGACAACATTGAATTCGAACAAACCGTCTCCGGGCCGGAAGACCTTCAAGTTGACAGAAGTATCTCTCTGGCCCCGAAGAAGCGTCCTTACGCGGGATATCTCGATTGCGCTGGTAGAGTTGCCATCGATGGTCAGGATACGGTCCCCGGCCTTAAGACCCTGATAAGAGGCCGGAGTCCCGTCAAGGACTGATTCCACTATCAGGGTGTCGCGATGGAATTCCAGAGAAACGCCGATGCCCTCGAATTCACCGTCGGTTTCCTGCAAGAGAAACAGATAGTCTGGCCCGCTAAGGTAACGGGAGAAATGATCAAGCCTTGATACCATGCCATCGATACCGGCCTTGATTAGCTCAGTTTCATCCACTTGTTCGACATAGCTCGACATGACAGTTATCGCGGCCTTGTCGAATAATCGGATATTGGTGTAAAGCTCATCCGATGATGACCATGTGAAACCGACCGCGAAGAGGCCGAGAATGATCAGCGTCGCGGTCCAGCCATAACGGCTCAATATCCTGAGAACGCCAAGAAGTACTGTTTTCATAGTGATTTATGGCAACCGGAAGCTGAATCGCTCCCCAAGGTGCCGAATTTAATATCGGATATGACGGCACTTCCGTTAAGAAACAAAGCATCAAGTCATGGAAATGACGTTTCAAGATGGAAATGCAGGCGAGGCCGCAGGGATTAGGCAACTGCAATAGGCTCTGGAACTTGAGGAGTTTACATATACTCTCATCCCTGAGTAATAGGAAGTAATTAGGGCGAATATGCCATCCCTAATTATGCCTGATTGCGATTATTAAGGCTATGTTGCGGTTCAATATGTTGAATCGCTACGTAACCATGATTGCTTTTGGGTTTTGAGCAGCTTGTTTATAAATGTCAAGACGGAACTATCAGACGGCGCGCGGGATGCATCCTACCATTATTTCGTTTGCGCTCTGAGCATCCTATCCACCCTGGCGGCGATTTTTTTGGCAATCTGGTCTTTTTTCTCCGAGGCCTCGATCACCAGGAATCGTTCCTTTTCGCGGCCGGCAATTTCCAGGAATCCCTGTTGGACTTTCTTTCTAAAACCAATGAACTCCTGTTCGAGCCTGTCGTCGAAGAGGCTGGGGGCAAAGCGGTTATTGGCCTTTTTGCTGGCCGCGGTGAATTTTTCGACATACAGCAATATGGTCAGGTCCGGGACCAGGCCGCCCGTTACCACCGAATTAACATGCGATATAAAACCAAGATCAATTCCGCGGCCATAACCCTGATATGCGGTCGATGAGTCATAAAACCTGTCGGCGATGACGACCTTGCCTTTCTGAAGAATGGGGGAAATCGTTTCGGCCACGAGCTGGGCACGGCTGGCAGAATATAGGAGAAATTCGCACAGGGGCGTAATCTTGCCCTTGAGCTCGGGATCGGCCAGGATAGTTCGGATCCTCTCCCCCGCGGCGCTCGAGCCCGGCTCGCGTACCAGGATTGGATCATATCCTTTTGATTTGAGGTGCTTGATCAGGCGTTCGACTTGAGTCGATTTGCCGACCTTGTCAAGCCCCTCGAAACTAATCAGGAAACCTTTTTTCATGGCGCTACCTCGGCCGCTGATTTCATACGTGTCATGACAAGCACAATCGCCATTATTATAACCAAGCCGCCAAGCAATGTCGATGACAAAGGTTGTTCACCGAATATTATGACGCCCCAAATGGTAGCCAGGACCGGTTCACCAAGTATGGAGATGCCTACTGGAAAAGCAGGCAGGTGGCGCAAGGAGTAATTATAAAGATTGTGCCCCAGGATAGTCGGCCCCAGCGCCATCAGGAAAAAGAAAAGGTAATCGATCCTCTGCGCCGGCATAACCAGTGATCGGGAAACGACCCCCAGGACAAGGATGACGACGGCGGAGATGCTATACACAGTCACAACATACGGCACAAGGTCGACACGAGGTCTCACAAACCTGCCCAGGAAAAGGTAACATCCGGCAAAAAACGCCCCGGCCAGAGATAGGAAATCACCCTTGAGATGAGCGGCATCGATAGTTAGATCTCCCCTGGCGACAAGGTAGCTTCCGGCCAGACCCATTACGATCGCTATCACGCCGCGGAGGCCGACTTTCTCTTTGAGTATGACAAATCCAAGTATGGCGACAAATATCGGCTGGGTGGTCACGAGAAATACCGAGGAGGATATCGACGTAATCTTGAGCCCGGCTACCCAGGTGTAGAAATGCAGTCCGAGCATCGTGCCGGAAAGTATTGATATTACCAAATCGCGCCTATCGGCAAACCATCGCCCGCGATAAAATGGAACGGCCAGCAACATCATGGCGGCTGAGAAAAGCATCCTGAAAAAAGCGATTGTGGTAGGCTCGGAGTGGGCAAGCTTGATAAGTATCGCCGCCCAGCTTACAAAAAATACGCCTAAGAGCAGGACTAATGCGCCTTTTGCGGATGTCATATCGCAGTCGTCCGATGCCGAATAGGGGCACGGGGCCAAGAAATTTCGTTTTGCGGGCTCGGAATGCTGTCCGGGAAAATCGCAGGATTGATGGGCAGTTTGTGACAGTCCATATTATCGCAGGGCCTGGGCAATAACAACCCGGATATTATCAGGATCCTTTATTGAAAAAATCCGATATCCCCAGGGAGTATCATAGGGTTGATCTATTATAGCGGCCCCTGAGGCGCTCAGGCGCCTGTAAACGATATCAACGTCGTGGGCCTCAAGGAAAATATCGAATTTTGCGGCTGTCGGAATATAGTTGCAGGTTTCCAAGCCCTCACCCGCGGGGTACCAAATGATCTCTATATCACCGGCGCCGGCGGAGAATATCGCCCCCCAACTGTCCTTGCGTTGCCACGACGATTTCATCTTCAATCCCAGCATGTTTTTATAAAAATCGCAGCTCTTGCGATAATCCCTGGCCTTAATAATCACCCTTGTAAGTTTCATGATACTGCGCCCTTCCTACCCGGTATAGACAAATTTCCCTACCCCGTCGCGTGCCTTTCGAATAATCGGAATTTTCTCGCTCGCCATCTTAGCGCATACTCCGTAAAGCAGATCCGGCCTATTGGTTATGATACCATCGACTCCGAGCCCGATGAGCGCTCTCATCCTATCCTCATGGTCGACGGTCCATGCCAAAAGCCTCATCCCCAAATCATGGACGCTCTTGGTTATGCGCGAATCGATGATAGAATCCTGCAGATGAAGCGAACCTGTCCCGATATTTTGCGCCAGAAGTTTGAGCACAGGGCGTTTCAAAAAGCCAAACCTGTGGACCTGGTCTTTTCCAATAATCAGGCCGGTATCGAGGGTGCGATTTAAGGCCTTGATTCGAGCCAGGACCCATGGAAAAAACGATGATAATACAGGCGGATACGCTGGTTGATATTTTTCCAGGACCGCTACAATCTCCGGGACAAATCCCCTGACCTTGATTTCGATATTCATCGGTATCCTGGGACCAAAGCGCCTGATAATATCGGCAAACTCTGCGATCGCAAAGCCGTTTTGCCTGGCTGCTATCTGCAATTGGTCGTAACTAAGTTTGGAGACCGGCCTTCTGCCCAATTCGGTCTTGATTGTTCTGTCATGAAACAGAACCAAAACCCCATCGGCGGTACCGCGAACATCGAACTCGACCATGTCGGCTTGACGCGATATGGCCTCCTCCAGTGATGAAATCGTGTTCTCGTGCGCGTAAGCCGCAGCCCCGCGATGCCCGATATTGAAGAATCCGGTCGGTTTTTCCATTTTGGCATTAACCTTGATAATAAACATCGCTATTCTACACCGACCTGTACCTCATTGCAAGAGTTTGTTTAAGTAGCATAGAAGTCGACTTCACAGGTTGTCGGATACCAAGGTAGGTAGAGTGCCTGGGCACCACTACTTGACGATACCGACTAAAGTCAAATAGACGCCCAAGTGGCCTTAAATGGGTTTTTTATAGTCCTGGCAGCGTCATATTTATTTCTAACCAACCATCTACCTATGCGATAAGTCCAAAAACAGAGCATAAGAAAGAATGTACAAAATGCATTTTCTTTAGTAGCCCCCCGATTAGTAGAGCGGCAAATTGCCAGGAGATAATAAGGGATTCGATCGTTACGAATTAATGGCATTCAAAAGGGCATCCCCAAAACGTGGAAAATTCTATTTTCATTTTGACGCTATGTATTATATTTGACAATAAGGTCAATCGACATGAAACAACGAAAGACGTCATCGGACATATCCATAAAACCGGTTTACCGCAATTCGGACACGGAGAATCTCCGGCACGCCGACAGCGATCCAGGGAAATATCCATTCACACGCGGCATATACCCGGATATGTATATTGGCCGACCCTGGACCATGCGCCAATATGCCGGATACGGCACCGCCGAACAATCCAACGCACGCTACCGATATCTTCTCTCGCAGGGGCAGACCGGCCTTTCGGTGGCATTTGACCTGCCCACGCAGATCGGCTTCGATTCCGATCATCCCATGGCCAAAGGCGAGGTCGGCAAGACCGGTGTGGCGATCGATACTCTGGCCGATATGGAAATCCTCTTCAAAGGAATACCGCTTGACCAGGTTTCAACGTCGATGACAATCAACGCCACCGCCTTCATACTGCTGGCGCTGTATATCGCCGTGGCGAAAAAGCAAAATGTGACACCGGACAAGCTTCGTGGCACGATCCAGAACGATATCCTCAAGGAGTATATCGCTCGCGGGACATATATTTTTCCACCCAAGCCCTCGCTTAAGTTAATTACGGATATTTTCTCCTACTGCAAAGAACATGTGCCCCAGTGGAACACGATTTCAATTTCGGGATATCATATTCGCGAGGCCGGCTCGACCGCTGTCCAGGAAGTGGCGTTCACGCTGGCTGATGGCATCTGCTATGTGGAGCGTGCCCTCGAAGTCGGTCTTGATATCGATGAGTTCGCCCCTCGTTTGTCGTTCTTCTTCAACGCCCATAATGACCTGTTTGAGGAGGCCGCCAAATTCCGGGCGGCGAGATTTCTCTGGGCCAAAATAATGCGCGAACGTTTCAAAGCCAAAGACGAGCGCTCCTGCATGCTTCGGTTCCACACTCAGACGGCTGGTTCGACGTTGACCGCTCAGCAGCCGGAGAATAATATCGCCCGGGTAACTATTCAGGCGCTGGCGGCTGTCCTCGGTGGGACACAATCGCTTCACACCAATTCCATGGATGAGGCTCTGGCCCTGCCGACCGAAAAAAGCGTCCTGATCGCGCTTCGAACGCAACAGATCCTGGCCCTCGAATCGGGGGTGACAAACACGGTCGACCCTCTGGCAGGCTCATATTTCATAGAATCCCTGACCGCCGAGATTATCAGTCGGGCCGAGGAGTATATTGCGCAGATCGACGGCATTGGCGGGGCTGTCAAGGCTGTGGAAACCGGATATTTTCAGAAGGAAATCCAGAAGGCCGCATACGAATACCAGAAGGAGATCGAAACCAGGAAGCGGATCTTGGTTGGTGTCAATGCCTATCAATCTGATTCGGAGGCGCCACCCAACATACTACAGGTCGACCCAAAACTGGAAAAGCATCAAATTGAATTTTTGGCGAGCATTCGGCAAAAGCGCGGCGACATTTCAGGCTATCTGGCGGAATTGCGCGAGACCGTTTGCGAGGGTCGCAATATCATGCCGGCGGTGCTCAATTGTGTGGAGGCCCTGATTAGTGTCGGTGAAATCTGTTCTGTACTTCGCGAGGTGTGGGGCGAGTACAAGGAGAACGTGACACTGTGAAGATACTCGGAATCGATCACATATCGATCGCCACGGGCGATATTTCCGGGCATCGCCGGATATTCGAGCGCCTTTTCGGAATGGAGGCCGGCCCGGTGGAATCCAATCTCGCCAACAAGGTGGCGTTATCATTTTTAGATTTCGGCAACATCAGTGTCGAGCTGATTGAGCCTTTGGATAAAGATTCGCCTATCTCGAAATTCCTGGAGAAACGGGGACCGGGGATACATCACCTTTGCGTTCTGGTGGAGGATATTGACCAGGCGCTCGAGGAGCTGCTCGCGAAAACTGTCAGATTGCTCGATCAGAAACCTCGAGTTGGGGCAGGCGGCGCCAGAATAGCATTCATTCATCCGGATTCAGCCGGAGGGACATTAATAGAGCTCAAAGAGCAGAAGCCCAAGTCGCATTAAAGGAGTACGTATGAGATATTTTGTTATCATTGCAATTCTGATGGCCGCCTCTACGCTGTTCGCGGCGCCTATCGAAAATGTGACATCGTCAGCGCTGATGGACGGCGATTCGGCCCTGTTCAATCTCGATTTTATCGACCCGTTCGGTATCCCCCTGTATGATGTGATCCTGAAGGCCAAGGCAGGCGCCGCCGAGTATGCAGATACGTTGAGCCATGTCGAGGGCGACCCACGGTATGCGGTGACATACGAGGGAACGATCAATTTCGATAACCCGTCGGGGACAATCGAATATTACGGGCGAGTCGAGGCCGACACTCTGGTCGCTACCCAATCATACAAAAATGCCGCCAATCAATTTCCGCCGGCTGCCGGTCTCTACGCCACGCTTACCGCCGACGCTGTCGGCGACACGACCCCCGGAAGCGCCGGGCAATGGCTCGATCT
>Ga0315293_10000201_pt1 | contig 52889 bp, 41 predicted proteins | sample YL17G13_20_MG_FD_203071 | JGI IMG/M metagenome (GOLD analysis project Ga0315293, IMG submission 203071) | Sediment microbial communities from Yellowstone Lake, YNP, Wyoming, USA - YL17G13_20 | ecosystem: Environmental > Aquatic > Freshwater > Lake > Sediment | place: USA: Wyoming | collected... | reverse complement strand
TGCCGGGGAGCAGGCATTCAAGTCCTCTCGCCGCGACCATTCCTTTAAAGCGCCTCATTGCCACCTTGCGGCCAAGCGTTCAGCCGCCTGCAGGGCTTGTAGTTTCAGGTCCGCGCCGGCGCCGAACCACACGCGATGCAGGCGGCGGTCGGCGTCGCCTTGCGGTCTCTGCCTAAGGATTCCCAGATATTCCTCGAGGCGGGTGGGTGCCATCTTCACCCGAACAAGCGCCCGGAACGACTCGACCGCCGTCTCGTAGGCGCTGTGAGAGATGCCGAGGAGCTCGGGTACCTCCTTCAGGCGATGGTGCATCGACTTGCTATGTCTGACCGTGATGGTCTTTTGGCCGTCTGCCAGTGCGAGGATTAGCGTATTTTCGCAGACACCGCGAGTAGGCGTAAGCGGGTGGTGGGTCAGTTTCCGACAAGCGCGTTACACGGCCAGGTGGATTCGGAGGTTCTTCAGAACGCCCTACCTCGGTCATTGAGATGCGGTGGCGCGACTAGGACGATTGGTTACACGTTACACGACTTTCGGCGGGTAATGTGGCATTTGCCTCCGCGACCAGGCTTTCAAGGGGCGATCACTTCTCATAAGCCTCTACGAGCAAGGCTAAACAGCGCGCAGTTCCAATTCGAGGCGGGCCACCTCGGATTGCTCGAACATCACTTGAACCAGTCCATGACGTTCAGCTTCTCGATAGTACCGGCCTTGTAATCAGCAGTCTTCGTACTCTTGAGGACGAGGAGCCGCTCTGTCCCAGCCGGTAGTGAGCGCACCAACGAAACACTATAATAGGGACGCCTGTTGATGTCCACGTACGTAGCTATCGCGGCGAATACGTCACGCTGCCCCCATCGCATGCTCGACCCTTGAGCAAAAGCGTATTCGCGAACGCTGTCGGAGCCACCAAGTTCTTGCTTGTCGTTTTCGCCAAGATTCAGTAAGTTTCTTTCACCCTCACGCACCAAGAGGTTTTGGAGATTCGTGAGTCCACCATTGCGATGAATTTGACTGAGCCGCAGTTCAACGTCGAGAGCTGGGCCCCTTCCGATGTTCTTGACGGCAAGCTTGTATGGCCCTACGATCTCAAAAACAATGATAGGCCGAATGCTGTCAATTCTTTGTTGAAATGCGTCCTCTCGTAGGTGCTGGGTCTCTTTCGTGTAACGCATTACCCAGTACGCCGTGAATACCACTGCCGCGAGGCTCAAAAACGCCAGTGTCAAGTTCATGGCAGAAAACCATGCTTGGAGGCGGTCGTGTAAACAACGGCGGTCAGCCATCCTACGCTCCCATACGACTTGACCATCTCTGAGAAAACGTACGGATCGGGGTCACAACAATGCCGCGAGGTGCTATGCGAACGATCCTTGCTCCGTCAAGTCTCTGCCATCGTGAACTTCGATGCGAGTAGCGTCTCGGTCAGTTTTCTGCCATCGGCTGGCGGCTCGGAACGGATCGAGAAGGAAAACACGCTGCGCTGAAAAGTGAAGCTCGGCGTGGTTACCGCTAGCTCCTCGCCGCCATACGTCACGAGACAACCCGTGCAGCTGAATCCATGCTCGTAAGTGCGGGGCTTCTCACCACGAGCCAAGTCCAAGTCAAGCCGACAAGATGAAAAGATCGGCTTAACTGCAATAGTGGTTTGCGTATCGTTGATAGCCTGTGCAAGCACCCACTGTGGTTTCGTACGGAAACAGTCCGGGACCGCTGCTGGAACCGCGAACGATACTTGAAGAGCAGAGGCGTAGGAGATCGCAGCTGATGCGGTCTGCCACGCGAGATATTCGAGGTCTGAGCCACGGTGGGCGGCTGAAAGCGCGCGCTTTCCGGCATCGAGGACCAACGCCTCATCAAGTTTGATCCTTCGATCACGGGCTAACACCAAGATTCTGTGGGCTTCCACCAGAACTGGGCCCAATTGGCTCTCTGGAGCCGTAGCAACATTCGCCAACACCGCTGACCAGGACAATCGCGAAGCGCCTGGGATTCCACCGGCGAGCTTCCAGAGTTGGGAATTAGGATTGAAGCCGATCTTCCAGCTGGCGAGCACTAGTCCTGCAACGAGGATGACCAGGACCCAGAGAAGCCGCGTATGGCCGCTGAGCCGCTTCCTGAGTTGCTCATACGCTTTGCGGAGCGAGCGGCGTTCGTTAGGTGCTTCTCCGCGCTTGTCAACTTCGTTCGATCTCCTCTTCGCATGAGGCGCTTTGGGCTGACGGCGCCGACGTTTTGACCCCATCCAGCCAGATTATACCATTGCCCACGCGCACAACAACCCACGCAGACCTCAAGTCTCTGTCGGGCGCCTTGAAGGATTGATCTTGCCATAGGCTTGGCCGTGTAACGCGCTGCTCGTGAAATGCCCTTGGCCCGAGCGAGGCTAAAATGCAACAACGTATCCTCGACGATTACTCGCGATAAACGCCGCAGTGTTTAGGATTCGCAGAAGCATCGGCGGCCCGGTTCATTCCGCCTTTGAAGTCCGGCTCGCGGAAGTTAAAAGCACCGCTTGCTGAAACTCCCCGACCTGGCCGAATCGTCGGCATTTCGGAAACTGACCTAGTGCCCGTAAGCGCCTGCCGTTGCAAGTGGACCAGACAACCATCCAGGGCGGGGCGGCCGGACCGCCCTCCAAAGTATATTTCCTTTGTTTTCAACATCGCGAGGGCAGAAACCCGCCAAAAGGCTTGGCCCGAGCTTCGCAACAGCAGCCCCCCCAAGCGAAGAGGATTCACTTCTTGCTGTCCTCGCGCCTTCTGTTTTAGCTGAATATTTGACGACAGCAGTGTCCCCTGTCCGGACTTTATTGCCTTTCTTTTCAACGCACGATGGGTGAAAAAGGCCCAAAAGTCTTGACACATATGTCATAATGAAATTAGAAGTATGGAATGCTAATTTCTATTCTGTTATCTACTTTCACCTGTTATTCGCCTGTTTTAGCAGGTGAAGCGGCCAGGGATAGACCGCCGGACGAATTGCCCGGCATCAAAGAAAGCGAGTAGACAATGCAAGCAACCAATGAAAAGCGGATCACGCGGAGGAAACACAGCTGGCCAACGGCGGGCCGCGGCACGAGCGGGCAGTTCCCTGTCGGCGTTTCGGGCAACCCGGCGGGGAGGCCGCAGGGCCACCCCGGGCGCAAAGAGCCGCTGCTCGATTTCACGCTCGAGGCCCTCGAAAAATTCGTGAAAATTAGCCACGGATGAACACGGATAAACACGGACCAGCCGACCCGGAACCCATCCGCAGATTACGCAGATTTCGCAGATTCCAGAACTCGATCTTAATCTGCGTAATCTGCGAAATCTGCGGATCGGTTGCTTGGTCCATCCTTGAGGGGGGGCGAGGGGCTGCCTGAATTCGCTGCTAAAAAAACAGCGAATGGTACGACTGCTACACGGATGATTTCAACACGCCGTTTCACCAGGCACAAGCACCTCACCAGGCGGACGACGACCAGTGGAACACTCAAGCTCCGACAGGGTGTTGGCCCCGCGTGTGTGAACGCCAGGCACATCATCCCACGATGTTTTGCGGCATCCGCGCCCATCCGTGTTTATGTCGCCGCGGCGACTTCATCCGTGGTGAATTATCCGGGTTAATGCCTCGGTGTCCCGGTGGTTCAATAACTCAGTTGCAGCAGCGACACCGCATGACGAGGCAGGCGGAAAGACAGCGCCACGCGCCCCTTGTCGCTCCACAGCCATTCCGGCGGCGCAAGCAGTTGCAGCCCGGCGGCCGCTTCCAGGCGGGACAGTTGCTCCGGTGACGGATTCTGCGGTGAGCCCATCTCTTTCCACACGGTGTAGGAGTTGCTGTGTGTGCGGTCGATCCGGTAATGGCGAAGCTGAACGCGGCGCGCGGAAGGCGGCAGATGCCGCACATCCAGTTGCACGGCCGCATCCTGGGCCTCGCTATCGTCGTCGTGATAGTTCCAGACCAGGATCGAGGCCTCGTGGGTATTGCGCGTGGCGATCACCCCAATATCCGGCCGGCCGCGCACTCCGGCTTCCAGAATCGCATCCAGGCCGGCGGCGGCGGTGCTTTCCGCCTGCACCCGCTCGCCGCGCATCAAGCCGAACATGCGGAAAACATTCAGGACCGGCTTGTCGATGCCGTTGGTCGCCAGCGTTCGAAAGCCGGCGAACCAGGGCTGGTCCTCGAACTCAAAGGCCCAGGTGACGGCGCCTTCCAGCTTTATGCCGTGCCGCTCGGCCAGGCGCAGTGTGGCATCGAGCATGGCCGCCGTATAGGTCGGGTACACGGTTCCGTTCCGATATTCATTTTGCGGGTGTGTGGTTGCCGGGCAGGCCGCGCAGCCTTCCGGGTCCGACTCGCCGATGATCACCGGCTTCGCGCTTAGTTCCGGAAACGAAGCGACAATCGCAAACCCCTGCGCGATATCCTGGGCCTGCTTGCGGATGTTCATTTGCACGCGCCCGTCGGCCGTTTTCGGGCTGCCCTTGGCGTGGAAGCCGACGTAATCCAGCGGCGCACCCGTCTTCCCCGTTGCGAAGTTGGTTCCGCGGATGCAGTGCTCGAGGAATGCCCGAAGGAACGCGGCCGCCTTCGGGTCGCCCGGGCCGGTCGAATGAGGGCCGCCGATCCGGGCGCGGGGCAGCGCGCGCTTCACGGCGTCGGCCGCGTAGTCATACAGCTTGCAGTACTCTTCCGGCGAACCGCGCCAATAGCCGATGTTCGGCTCGTTCCACACCTCCCAGTACCAGGAGGCCACCTCTTCGGCGCCGTACCGTTCGACGGCGTGCCGCACCCATTGGTAGACGAGTTCTCCCCAGCGAACGTAGTCCTTGGGCGGGTAGGCCCAGCCCGTCGATATGCCGCCGTTTGGCCAGGTGTGCCGGTATGGCTGGGGTTTGGTGGAGAGCGCCTCGGGCATGAAGCCGATCTCGACCAGCGGCCTGACGCGCGCATCCCGGTAGGTGTCGAAGATGCGGTCCAGGATGGTCCAGTCGTATACCGGCCGGCCGTTCGCGTCCTCGCGGTAGGCGTTGGTGGAACCCCATTTCAATGCCGGTGTGCCGTCGCCGCTGGTCAGCAGATTGTGCGCGCGGATATAGGCCGGAACGGGGCTGAGCGCGGCGAGTTCGCCGAGCAGTTCCCGGCCGTGCTTCATGTAGGTGTAGTTCGGCTCGTCATATCCGAAGAAGCACCAGACCGGGCGCCATGCGCCTTGCCCGGCGGTAAGATCGACCTTGATCGCCGCCTCTTGGCCGAACGCCGCAGCCGGGCACAAGCAGAGCGGCAAGAGGCAAATCAACAGGACGCAGATAAACGCAGATGAACGCAGATCCCGGAACGCGTTTGATCCGCGTTCTTCTGCGTTTATCTGCGTCCCTGTCACGATTCCGTGCATTCGTGCTCCATGATAGCGGAATCGCCGCGGCTTTGTCGCCGCACTATTGCAGCGGATGGCGGCTGCGGCGGTTAAAATAGGAACGAGTGATCGTGGAGAAGAGAGAAGAGACCTTAGCTCGAAACAGCCAGCGGTTGAAGGGCAACGGAGAAGGACGCGCGGCCGTCCGGCTCCGCCTGCTGCTGCGCGCCCTGCGCCATCGCAATTTCCAATTGTTCTTCAGCGGGCAACTGATCTCGCTGATCGGCACCTGGATGCAGAACGTGGCGCTGGCCTGGCTGGTGTACCGGCTGACCGGCTCGCCGCTGTTGCTGGGCACCGTGGGCTTCGCCGGCCAGATCCCGGTCTTCATCCTGGCGCCGGCCGGCGGCCTGCTGGCCGACCGCTACAACCGCCGCCGCATAGTGATCGCCACGCAGGCCTCGGCCCTGGTGCTGGCCTTGGTCCTGGCGGGGTTGACGCTGGCGGGGTCGGTCCGCGTCTGGCACATCATCCTGCTGGCTTCCCTTCTTGGGGCTGTAAACGCATTCGACATACCCGCGCGGCAGGCCTTCATCGTGCAAATGGTCGGCAAGGAAGACCTGATGAACGCGATTGCCCTGAACTCCTCGATGTTCAACGGCGCGCGGGTGGTTGGCCCCGCAGTGGCGGGACTGGTGGTGGCCGCCGTCGGGGAAGGCTGGTGCTTCCTCGCGAATGGAGTGAGCTACATCGCGGTTATCGTTGCGCTGCTGGCCATGAAGGTCGGGCGGCGGGCGCCGGCCGAGAGCGACGAGCGCCGGGCTGTGGACCATATCGCCGAGGGCTTTCGCTACGTCTGGCACACCACGCCGGTCCGGGCGCTGCTGTTGCTGCTGGGGCTGGTCAGCGTGGTCGGCACCCCGTACACCGTGCTCATGCCGATTTTCGCCGGCCAGATTCTGCACGGGGGTGCGCGCGGCCTGGGCCTGCTGATGGGCGCCACCGGCGTAGGCGCCCTGCTCGGCGCGCTCACCCTGGCCATGCGTTCCGGCCTGCGCGGGCTGGGCCGCATGGCGGCTGCGGCCTCGGCCGGTTTCGGCGCCAGCCTGATTCTGTTTTCCTCTTCCCGCCGGTTCTGGCTGTCGGCGGCGCTGCTGGTGCCGGTTGGCTATTCGCTGATGCTGCAGATGGCCTCGTCGAACACCCTGATTCAATCCATGGTTCCCGACCGGCTGCGCGGCCGGGTGATGTCGCTCTATTCGATGATGTTCATGGGGATGGCGCCCCTCGGTGCGTTGTTTGCCGGGACGGTGGCGGGCGTTCTCGGCGCTCCGAGGACCGTAGCGATCGGGGGCGTCGTCTGCCTGGTGGGCTCGGCGCTGTTCGCATGGCGGCTGCCCGCCTTGCGGCCCGAGGTCCGGCAACTGATCATCGCGCAAGGCATGGCGGGCGGCGAGCCGCCCGAGGAATTGACCATCCGCAGCGTGTAGGGCGTGGCTTTGGGCCGCGCCGGATGTCAAAAAAGCGGTGCTCGGCGGGCGGGCATGGAAGGCGACCAAAGCCGCCATCAGTTCAGAATGCGGCCGAGCAGGGCTTCGACCAGTTGCACGGCCTCGTCAACGGCGCGCTCCACCGGCGGCGTCAAGGTTTCGGTGAATTCGCGGATCTCCGCCGGCTGGCAGCCCACGATGTAGACCTTGGTCGGCGGCACGCCCACGGCGCTGGCCAGCAGCAGCGCCTGCGAAGGATCCACTTGGTGGGGGTCGATCGGCTGGCCCGATGCCGCTGCCGGCCGCGGCCACTCCGGCTCGAGCAGGTAGAGCGACCCCGGGGGGCCCTGGCGGTCGGCGGCGTCCGCGATTATGCAGGCATCGTATCCTTCCATCAATTCGTGGACCAGGGACAGGCCGGAGGACCCTGTTTCGACCACCCGAACGCCTGCGGGCAGAGGGCGCTCGGCCAGACGCTGCGCCACCCGCACCCCAAAGCCATCGTCGCCCCGCAGCGGATTTCCAACTCCGGCGATCAGAATCTTCATGGCTTACGGTCCCGGTGAAGCTCACCTCGGATTCTGCGGGATCTGCCAGGCAGGTCAGGCCAGCACCTGCGCGCGGCCGATCTGCAATTCCGCCAGATCGATCCAATGCCCCTCGGGTGACTGCCGAACAAACGTGCAGGTTTCAACCTGGAAACGGCGCGGCCCGTCGTAGCGGTGGAATTCCTGCCCAACCTGATCGAGCAGTTCCCGCGCGCACGGTTCATCCAGGTCCTGGGCCATCGTGATGTGCGGGACGTATGGAAAGGGTTCCCGATATCCCAGGTGTCCCTGGTTGAGGGTGTCGTGCAACACGCACAATGGATCGGCGCCCCAGCCCAATTCCAGGTAGACAACCCCGTTCAGCGGAAGAAACGTGTTCACCCCAACCATTTCCACTTCAAAGGGATACCAATCGGCAAGCCTTTGGCGGGCCTCCTCTATGGCGGCCTCTTCGGAAATGATCAGCGGCCTTGGGGGAAGCACCGTGACGTGCGGCGCCTTCGAGGAGTGCTGCGGGTCCACCGTGCACCGCAGGGCATTGACAAAACAGGCCAATGGTCCGTGCAGGTACACAACAATAGCGTAGGTCTCTGCCTGCATTGGTGTTGTTGGAGCAACCATACAGTCGGTGGTGGGGAAAGTCAATGAAATCGCTTCCAACCGCCCGTTGCGGCGCCTGGCCACCCGCCGCCTACACAGCGTTGGCTGCGTTCACGCGCTGCTCGCCCGCCCTGACCAGTTCCTCGAGAAATGGCCGTGTGGCCAACTGGTTACGGAAAAACTCTACCGCCTCGGCATAGGCCTTGGTATGAGGCGCGCGCAGCAGGCCGCGCATACGCTGGCATTCCAGAAAGATGAAGTAGGTCAAGGCCACGTCGCACATGCAATAGTCGGCGATCTCCTTCAGCCTGCCGTGCTCGAACTCGGTCTCCACCCGCGCCCCTTCCATCCCGGTTTTCCCCGGTAAACCCAGCAGCTTGGCGACGGCATCGAGCGAGGGCCGCTGCGCCGCCCCGTAGTTGGTCAGAAACTCGACGATGTCGAAATGAAATTCGGGGGCGTAGCGATAACGGTAATTGTTGAACCGGTCGCGGTTGTTGAAGTAAGCCACCGAGCCCAGGCCGTAGCGCAGCGAGCGATGCTCGATCACCGGCAGGTCGAAGCAGCGGCCGTTGAAACTCACCAGCACGCACTGGGGCCCGCGCTTGCCTCCCCCGTAGCGCTCGAAGGTCTGCCAGAAGTAGCGGAGGATCTCCTCTTCGCTGCCGCCGTGTTTCGCGCCGAAGGTCCGGATCGTCAGGTTCTCGTCGCACACCAGCCCCCCGATGACGATGGGGATGTGATAGAGGGGATGGAGCAGGTGTTCGCTCTCTTCCTTCACCTTGGCGTAGCTCTTGCTGTAAACCGCTTCGACCAGCGCCTGATCGGGGTAGGTTTCGATGTCGAAAATCAGGTAGTTCATTGCCCTCAAAATACCACACGGGGGCAAGCCACAGATCACGCAGATTACGCCGACTTCAATCCAGGCAATCTGCGAAATCTGCGGCTAAGGCTGTCACGCCGGCAGCACTGCCTCGCGGATGGGGTCGAGCACGATGCGCCGCTTCTCGACGTAGGCGATGTTGCCGAGGTGGGAAGCCAGCGCGGAGCGATGCCCGATGGCCACGTCTCCGTTGGGGCGCTGCCGCGACCGCATGCATTCCAGGAAGTTCCGCACGTGCGATTGGGTGAGCGCATCGCCCTGCTCGCTGGGCGCCTTGCGTTCCACCTTCTCGCCTTTCACTGGCGACCAGGTGTACCCGCCGCGGCTGATCAGCAGGCTGCCCTCGGTGCCCACAAATTCAATGGCCGCGCCCTTGGTGCCCGGCGCCAGGGTGGCTTCGAAAGTCGCCGTCCAGTCCTTGGGGTACTCCAGCAGCACGCAGATGGTGTCGGGCGCGGTACGGCCGTCCTTGTATGCGTACACGCCGCCGGAGGCCACCGCGGCCGAGGGCAGGTCCTGCTTCATGAACCACTGCACCACGTCGATCCAGTGGGTGAACAGGTCGGTGATCTGGCCGCCGCCGAAATCCAGATAGGCGCGCCAGTTCCAGAACTGCTGCGCGTCGAACTCCCGCCAGGGGCGCGGCCCCACGAAGCGGTCCCAGTCCAGGCCGGCCGGCTTGGTGGTAAACGGAGCTTTGCGCAAATGCCAGCTATTGCCGTGCCACCAGGTGCGCGCCAGCGTCACCTTGCCGATCTTGCCGGTGTCGAAGTAGCGCTCCTTGGCCTCCCGGTAATGCTCGCCGCTGCGCTGCTGCATGCCGCATTGCACGACGCGGTTGTGGACGCGCGCCGCCTTGATCATCTCCTTTCCCTCGGCGACGGCGAAGGTCAGCGGCTTCTCGACATACACATCTTTGCCCGCGCCGCAGGCATCCATGCACGGCTGCATGTGCCAGTGGTCGGGGGTGGCGATCAGGACCGCGTCGATGTCCTTGCGGTCGAGCAGCGGGCGGTAATCGACGTAGGTTTGAAATTCCTTGGGCTTGTTGGGAATCTGCGAAGCGCACTTGTCCCGGTGCTCGTCCCACACATCACAAACCGCGGTCACCTCCACTCCGGGGTTTTTCAGAAACTCGAGCATGTCGAGGAGGCCGCGGCCGCCCGAGCCGATCACCCCCAGGCGGATGCGGTCGTTGGCGCCCAGCGCCCGCGAAGTGGCCAGCGTGGCCCCGACGGCCGCGGCGGCGGTGGTGTGGATGAATTCCCGGCGCGTTGCCATCACGAAAATCTCCTTCCCGGGAATTTAACTACAGAATGGCGAGCGGAATCCAGTTCCATGGACGGCCAGAGGGATTCTGCCACGGAGGCGTAGAGACACGGAGAGCAATAGCAAATGGGACGTCTGCCTGTGAAGACCTCCCTGGGAGCGCAGGCGTCTCGCCTGCGGGCCCTGCGCTGACCGGAGCTTCCAGCCAGCCATAGAGACACAGAGAAAACTGTTAAGTTTGGCTTCCGTGCTACTCTCAAAGTATAGTAGCCTATGTGCTTGAGTACTCTCGATGAAGACCGTAGATCTGTTTGGCAGGTTTGTTTCGCTGACACTGCGCTCCTCTTTGGTCGGCTTCATTCTCCTGCCAGGGATCGTTTCCGTTGCTGAGGCCCAATCGATTATCACGACAGCGGCCGGCGGGTACTGGCACTACCGGCTGGAGGGCGAGCCTGCCGCGAACGTGCCGATCGGTTCCGTTTACTCCCTCGTTGTCGATTTGGCTGGCAACGTGTACGCAGCCGACTGGAGCAACCATGCGGTGGTGAAGATTACGCCCGCCGGTATCCTCACGCCCGTCGCCGGCACCGGCGTACCCGGATTCAGCGGGGACGGCGGACCGGCTACTAGCGCGATGCTGGACGCACCGGTCGCCGTCGCCGTGGACCCCAAGGGCGCCGTGTACGTCCTAGATCGGGGCAACCTGCGCGTGCGCAAGATTTCGACCGACGGCATCGTCACTACAATTGCGGGCAATGGACAAGACGGGCTCTCGGGAGACGGCGGGCCAGCCACGGCCGCCTCGCTTCGCTTTCCGACTGGCCTCACGGTCGACGGCGCGGGTAACGTCTATATCAACGATAACCAAGGTTTCTCCGTCCGCAAGGTTACGTCCGATGGAACGATCACCCGCCTCCCGGTGAGCGAACTGCGTGGGAACAATTTGGCCGTCGATGCGGCCGGGAATCTTTACATCACGAATACCGACCTCCAGTGCGTCAACGAACTGCGCACCGACGGAACGCAGGCGACGGTCGCGGGTGTTTGCAGGCAGAACGTTGTGTGCAGTCCCTCGGGCGGGTGCGTGCCTAGTTGGGCGGGTGGGTTCGGGGGCGATGGAGGCCCGGCAACTGCCGCGACACTGGATGGCCCCGCCGGGGTATGGATCGATGCGGCGGGCAACCTGTACATCGCCGACACGGGGAATCAACGCATTCGCAAAGTCGACCGGGACGGCATTATCAACACGATCGCCGGGAAGGGCACCTTTCGGGCCTTTGGCGGCGATGGCGGCCCAGCTACTGCGGCTTCGTTTTGGGGGCCGTGTGCAGTGGCCGTGGATGCCTCCGGGAACATTCACATTGCCGACACCGGCAACCGGCGAATACGGAAGGTGGATACATACGGAATCACCACAAGCGTTGCAGGCCCGAATTTTGCCGGTGACGGGCGGCCAGCCACGCAAGCGCGCTTCGATCAGCCGGAGGCGCTCGTCTTTGACGCCGCGGGCAACATGTACATCTCCGACTCCATGAACTACCGCGTGCGCAAGATTGACCGCAGCGGGATTGTCTCGACGGCCGTAGGGAACGGTATCCGAGCGGACGCCGGTGATGGGGGACCTGCCACGCAGGCTTCTCTTGTAGAGCCGCATGGCCTGGCGATCGACAGCGCAGGCAATCTATACATCGCGGACCGATACGCGCATCGGATCCGAAAAGCAAGCCCGCGAGGCATCATTACAACGGTTGCGGGCAGCGGCGCGCAGGGGATCACTGGCGACGGCGGGCCGGCGATCAACGCAACGCTGAACGAGCCGATGGGTGTCGCCATCGACCCGGTCGGAAACATCTACATCGCGCAGAACTACGACGGGCCACTCCGTAAAGTCACGACCGACGGCGGGATCTCTTCCATTCCGGGAACGGTGGCCCACGGCTTCCGACTGACCAGCGATGCGGCGGGGAACATTTATGGGGGGAACATCAAGGTAGGCCCCGACGGAACGGTAACCACGATTATCTCAAGTTCCGCCTATGGGGGATGGGGGATGGCCGTTGATGCGACCGGCGCTGTTTATGCAGCAAGCCGGAATACGCAGCGAGTCTACAAAATTCTGTCCGGTAAAACGCCAGTCGCGGTTGCCGGTAACGGATACAAGAACGTTGCGGAGCAGGGGGGATATTCCGGTGACGGCGGTCCATCGACGGGTGCCATGCTAAATCTGCCGTCGGATGTCGCGATCGGACCGGACGGCGCGCTGTACATCGCCGATACATACAATAATCGCATCCGTCGCGTTTCGCCCGCCTTGCCGGAACCGAGTAGCACGATCACCCTACAGCCGGGGTTCTATATCGCCGAGGTGCGGCTGGGTTCGGGCGAGAGCGCAGGCTATTGGGGGATGGAAGTGCTCGAATCACAGGGCGCGCTGGCGGGCGGGTTCAACCTGGGTGGTGCAATCCAGGGGAGCAACCAGCCTCCGGCCTTCGGCGCTTTCTACCTTCCGACGAATCAGCCGGTGCGCTTCCACATTGACGCACAACCGCTGCCTGGGAGCAAGGTGACCAGCGCTTCCCTGGCGGCGCGCCTCCTCGACAGTTCGCGATCCCTGGTTGGCGCCGAGCAAACTGGCCTCTCTGCCCTCGGTTTTGCCCAAACCCTGAACCCCGGTTTCTACGTGCTCGAAGTCCGTGGCGCTGACAGCGGCGTGCAGTCAACCTACCAGCTAGGAATAGCGGCCGATTCCTTTTCGGGCGGCGTAGACGTGGGCGGGTTTATTCAACAAGGGCTGGTAGGGTTCGGAGCCTTCTATGTACCCGTGCAACAGCAGGTGCAGATCCGTGTGCTCGGCCAACCGAGTTACGCTGCTGACGGCGCGGGCAGAATGTGGCTGCGCTTACTTGATTCAGATCGCAACGTCATCCGAGACGTTCCGCAGTGAAGTGGGCTGGAGAGACCCACCAGCCTCCAGCCTGTGGTACCATCCACGCTTCGATGTGCATACGGTTGCTCACCGCCGCTGACCTGCCTGCCGCGATGGCGCTGAAAGAATCGGCCGGCTGGAACCAGACCGAGGCCGACTGGCGCATGCTGCTGGAACAGGAGCCGGAGGGTTGTTTCGCCGTGGAGAGCGAAGGCCGGGTGGTGGCCAGCGCCACGGCGTACTGCTATGGCCGCGACCTGGCGTGGATCGGCATGGTACTCACCCTGCCGCAGGCGCGGCGGCGCGGGTTCGGCCGGCGGGCATTTTGCGCCGCGGTGGACTTCTGCCAGGACCGCGGCGTCCGCTGCCTCAAGCTCGATGCTACCGACATAGGGCGTCCGCTTTATGAGCGCGCCCAATTCCTGCCGGAATACCAGGTCGAGCGCTGGGGCCGTTCCATTGCGGATTGCGGATTGCGGATTGCGGATTTCGAACCAAGTCCACAATCCGCAATCCGAAATCCGAAATTGGACGAGGGGCGGCTGCGCTGTCTGGCTGCCATCGATACCAAAGCGTTCGGCGTTTCGCGCGCAGCCCTGTTGGAAGCACTCCTGCGCAATTCCGATTGGAGTGCCTGCGTGGAACGCGATGGGGCGCCCGTAGCCTACGCCATGTCCCGGCCCGGCACCAATGCCCGCTACTTCGGTCCCTGTGTGGCCGCCAGCCTGGAGGACGCACGGGCGTTGTGGGAGGCGTTTTTTGCCTGCTTCCCGAACCAGCCCGTTTTTGTCGATGTGCCGGCGCCGAACACCGCGGCGCGAGGCCCGATCGAGAGCTACGGCTTCCAGGTACGCCGCACCTTGTTGCGCATGTACCGGGGCCCGAATGACCAGCCGGGCGACCCGTCGCTGGTTTTCGGCCTGGCGGGGTTTGAGTATGGGTAGGCGGAAAGCAGGAGGCAGGAGGCTACAGCCGCCAGTCGTCAGCCGCCAGCCAACTTTGAACTTTGAACTTTGAACTCACAAAGCAGATCGACCGCGGCTTGATCCCGGCCGTGCCCGTCCCGTTCGACGAGCAGGGTGGCATTGGCGAGGCGGCGCAGCAGGCCTACATCGCCTGGATGGCCGGCCAGCCGGTTGCCGGTGTGGCCCTGTGGGTGCATACCGGCCGCGGGCTGCGCCTGACTCGCGAGCAGCGAATCGCGGTCTTGGCCGCCTGGCGGCGCGGCTTGCCGCCTGCGGTTCCGGTGATTGCGGGCGCGGGAGCGCCGGCCGCATTAGCGGCCGATCCCCGCGCCTACTGGCGCGCGGCTCGCGAAATGGCTGAGGATGCGGCGGCCGGCGGCGCCGCCGCGTTGCTCATCCACCCCCCGCGCATTCCTGCTTCCGAGATCGTCCGGTATCACGCCGAACTGGCCAATGCCGGCCTCCCGCTGGTGTTGTTCTATTTATACGAGGCCGCCGGCGGCGTTGCTTACTCCGACGCGCTTCTCCGCGAGCTGCTGTCCCTTCCGCAAGTCGCCGGCATCAAAATGGCCACCCTGGACAGCGTGATCCGCTACCAGGAAGTTTCCCGGCTGCTCGCTGAGTTTCCCGGCCGCCTGCTGATTACGGGGGAAGACCGTTTCCTGGGGTACAGCTTCATGCGCGGTGCGCGGGCGGCGCTGGTCGGAATCGGCGCGGCCTGCTGCGACTTGCTGGCTACAATGATCGGTTCCTGGTTCAGAGGCCGCGCGGACGAATTCCTTTACCTCAGCTCGCAAGTGGACGAATTGGCCGAGGCCACTTTCATCGCTCCGATGGAGGGGTACATCCAAAGGATGCTGCTGGTGCTGGCCGAGCAGGGCATCCTGCCGGCCGGCGCGACCTTCGATCCGTGGGGCCCGCCGCTGGACCGGGCGGCGGAGGTCCTTCGAATTCGCCGCGTGCTGAACGGCCTTTCATTACACAGGCACGAAGAACACAAAGGGACAGCAAGAGACAGCTCTTAGCGTGACCTTGTGTTCTTGGTGTCTTTGTGGTTCACATACGCCCGATGCTTGACTTGCCTGCTTTGCCGGATGTCTCAGGTGAGGAACGCCTGAAGCTGCTCGACGATTACGAGCGCCTGGCCGCGTCCGGCTGGCCTGCCGACTGGGAAACCCTGGTTGCGGCGCGCTATGGCATTCGCCTATCTTCGCGGTACGGCCCGCACCGCATCCGAAATCCCTTTGGCAAGGCCTCCGGTCAACTCTCGCTTACCGTCCGCCAGGTGAAGCACGACGCGGCCGCGGGGCTGGGCTTTGTGGTCCTCAAGACCGTCATCGCCGAAGAGGCCGGCGGCCAGCGGAGCATGGGCGACTGGACCAGCCGCGAGACGCGCATGAAGCTGGAGCGCATCCGGGGAGGCAGCGGCGAAGAGGGCTGGACCGTCACGTGGCTGGGACGCGGCTGGGGCGGCAGTCTCTCCGATTATTTGCAGTTCTACGCCGAGGCCGTCGAGATCGCCCGCCCGGCCGGCATGCTCGTCGTTCCTTCCTGCAAGTTTCACCTGCCGGGTGCAGGGGGAGAAGAATGGCGCGAGGAGGAATACCGGTACACCACCGGGCGGCTGCTGGACGCGGCCCAGGCGGCCCGCGCGGCACTCCCCATGCCGCTGGAAAAAGACTTCAGCCCCACCCTGGCCGGTTCGGACCGCGCCAGCGAGCGCGACCGCATTCTCGGTTGGCTGACGCGGGTTCCCGCGCTGATCCGCGCGGCCGGCGGCGACCGCGTGGCCCTGGGGATCAAGGTGTTCAACGCCTTATTCGACGACGACTTTCAGTTGGTGATGGTATCTCTGCTGGAAGAGGCGCCGGTGCGGCCCGCTTACCTGGTTTACGCCAACCGGTTGTTCGATCCCGATCGCGTCTTCCAAGGGTGGCGAGGCGTGGCGTACGGGGGGCCGGACCTGAGTGACCGAAACCTTCGGGTGCTGTCCGCCAGGCGCCGGCACCCCCCCGCCGCGCCATTGCCGGTGAGTGCCACCGGCAACATCGACACCGGCCGCCGTGCCGCGCAGTACCTGCTTTGCGGCGCCAGCAGTTTTCAGATGCACACGCTGTTCCAGTGGCCGGATACCGAATTTGCCATGCGTGTCGGCGGCAAGACCGCGCGCGCCTTGCATTGGCTTGTTTTCCACCCGGAGCATGGATTCATCGCCTGGCTGTTGGATTTGCGCCGCCGCTTCGACCTGCCCGCGGACGCCGACGTTTTCGACATTGCGGCAACCCTGCTCCGGAAATAACGGTGCAGAGCGGTTTCCCACGCTGAGCCTGCGGCTGCGGCGGCAGCTACTTTGCGTTTTTACCGTACTCCCGGGGAAAATTCTCCCGGGAACCCCGGAAAAACTCCGCGTTGTGAATCACTAGGCGTTTCATTAGAATCGGAGGGCGACTTATAGCGGTGAGAGTTGCCGGGACAGCGATGGCATCGACCAGCAAGCGCGTGGAGAAGGCCGAGAAGTACGTTCAGAAGGGCAAGATTGCCGACGCGCTCGACGAGTATCTGCACGCCTTTCAGGAGGACCCGTCCAACGACTCCCTGATCGAAATCATCGCCGAACTTTACCTCCGCTTGAACCAGCCGAAAAAGGCCATCGAGTGCTACGGCTACCTGTTCGACAAGCGCGTGGAGCAGAATGACGGCCGGGCGGCCATGCTGATGTTCCGCAAAATGGCGCGTCTGGGGCCCCCCGATCCGACGCGCCTGCTGATTTGCGCCCGCTTCCAGGAGAAACAGAAACCGCTCGAGGCCCGCGACAGCTACCACCTCTGCGCGCAGTTGTTCGAGCAGCAGGGGGACAAGGCGAAAGCGCTGGAAGCGCTGCGGGGTCTCGCTTCGCTGGAGGACGGCAACATCGAAATCCACGTCCGGGTGGCCGAAATCGCCGAAAGCACAGGCCAGAAAGACGTCGCGGCGCAGGCCTTGCTGCACGCCGGAGAGATTCTGCGCGGCGCCGGGGGCGGCTCGCTGGACCGCGCCATCGGGCTGCTGGAGAAAGCGCGCGCGCTCACCCCGGGCGATGTCCGCGTCTCGCTCGCCCTGGCTGCCGCGCTGCTGGAGGCCGGCAAGCCGAACCAGGTCGAGGAGGTGCTGGAACCGGTGGCCTCGGAGTCATCGCCGGAACGCAACCGCCTGCTGGCCGCTGCCTGTTTGGCGCAGAACAAGCTTGAGCAGGCGGAAGAGCTGCTGTGGAAGATGGTCGCCTCGTTTCCGGACGTTTTCTCCGATCTGCTGCGGGTGCTGGACGCCTACCTGGCGGCCGGACTGCAGCCGGCTGCTTCGGAGCTGTTCTGCCGCCTGCGCTCGTCGATGGGACAGGTGAAGAAGGACCGCCTGCTGGTCGAGTGGCTGGATGCCTTGCTCCGCCAGGCGGGGCGCAGCGTCCCGGTGCTGGAGTTCACGATCTCCGCATTGCGGGAACTGAACCGGGAATCGGAGCTGAGCCAAATCCATGCCCGCCTGTTCGATGTCTGCCAGGAGGCCGGCGACTACGTGAAGGCCGCGGCCGTGTTGCATCGCCTGGCTGACCTGAACGCCCCCCAAGAAGAGAACCAGGAACGGCTCGAGCATCTAAAAGGAAAGCTGGACGAGAGCGCCTACCGGGAACTGGCCGCCAGGATTTTGCCGGCGGAGGCGGCGCCGCCCGCCGCGCCGGATTCTCTGTTTGTTCCTTCGGAAGCGCCGCCCGAACCGGTGGGCGAACTCGACGACATGATCCTGCAGGCCGAGATGCTGCTGCAGTTCGGGGGCAAGGAGCAGGGGACCGAGTACCTGCGTGGCATTGCGGAGCGGTTTCCGGGCCAGGAGACCCGCAACGAGCGGCTCCGGAAGCTGTATGTGGAGGCAGGCTTGCCGGTGTCGGCGGCGGCCGCCGCGCCGCCCCCCGCTCCGCCGGCCGCCCCCGAGGCGGCGCCGGCCGTGGATGTGCGGCGCCTGTCGGAAATCATGCGCGCCATCCAGCGGCAGACGGCCACCAAGGCCGCGCTCTCCACCGCCGTGAACGAGGTGGGCAAGACCTGGGGCGCCAGCCGCTGTCTGGCCTCGCTTTGCCTCCCCGGCAAGCTGCCCACCGTCGCCATCGAATACTGCGCGCCGGGCGTGAAGTCCTCCGATGTCAGCTCGGTAACCAGGCTGGTCCCGACGCTGGTGCAGATGGTGGCCGACGGCAACCCGTGCTCCATCGACGACGCCGCTTCCTGCGCCGAACTTGCCCGGGTCGCGCCGGTGGTGAACGCTCTGGGGGTTCGGTCCATGCTGGTGGTTCCCCTGATGGATGCGGAGCAGGCCGTAGGCGTGATGGTGCTCCAGCAGTGCCAGCAGGCGCGCCGCTGGCCCCCGGGCGAAGTGGTCCTGCTGAAGAGCGTGGCGGACCACGTCGTGCTCACCACCGCGCAGATCAAGCTCCACAGCCTGGCCAAGGCGGTTTCCGACGACCGCTCCGGGTTGCTCAGCCGCGGCGCGTATCTGGACTGCCTGGTTACGGAGTGCGGCCGGGCCCGCAAGGAGCAGCAGCCACTATCCGCCGCGCTGCTCCGGTTCGGCAAAGGGCAGGCCAGCGTCCGCGAGCTGGGCCAGGAGAAATATGAGCGCTTCCTGCAGCAGGCGGTGCAGGACTTGGTGAGTCATCTGCCCGAATCCGATGTCGGCGTGCGCTACGACCGCGTTACTCTGGCGCTGATCTTCCCCAATACGCGCGGCGCCGACATGGCGGCGGCGGTCGAGAGAATCCGCCGCATGTTGGCCGGCATCGGCATCGACGGCCACCCCGGCCTGCCCGTGAGCGCGGGAGTGGCCGAAGCAGCCGTCGCCTCCTGCCCCGACCCGGTCGATACGGTCACCGAACTGATCAATCGCCTGGAAGCAGCGCTGGACGAAGCCCAGCGCCAACCCGGTACCTCGTGCTTGCTTCCCATCCCGTCTCGAGCTGCCGCCATCCGCTGAATCGTGTCCGGCAATCCGCAAGATCCCTGTTTTCCCAGTTCTTGGAGCGGCCCCGTTGCTGTCATGCAACCGCCGCCGCGGCGCGCAAGTCTATCCACTGTGGCCCGAAAATGAGGATTCGCCCGTTCTGGCCGCTGCTGGGGGTGCCGGCAGTGCTCCTGCTGGTCCCCATGCTGCTGCCGCTCACCCACTCCTTCGCTTTTGAGCGCGGTTTCCCGGTCGTTCTCAAGAGGCTCGATTTTCGCCAATTCTATGTGGCCGGCCTGATGGTGAGGGGCGAGTGCGACCGCCTGTACGACATCGACCGCGCCGATGAAGTGCAGGCCCGGTTGCTCGGCAGCATCAAGGAGGACGGGGTGATGCCGTTCGCCTATCCTGCCTTTGTCGCGCTCCTGTTTGTCCCCTTTTCTGTGCTGCCCTACCCGGCGGCCTATCTCCTGATGCTGGGCTGCAACCTGTTCTTGCTGGGCCTGCTCATGTGGATAATGGCAAAAGGGCTGTCGCTTCAGGAGCACCAAATTGCGCTGCTGTCGTCGACCATCCTCACCGCCTTCCCCGTCTACGCAAACCTGGTCGTCGGCCAGGTCGCCTTTGTTGGCGCCCTGTTGTTTGGGTTGTTCGTCATCGACCTGATTTGCCAGCGGGATGTGCGGGCAGGTGTCTGGGTGGGCCTTCTTCTGTTCAAACCGCCCATGATGTTGGTGCCCCTGCTGGTTCTCTTGTGGCGGCGAAGCTGGAAAGCCATGGCGGTCGCCTGTTCGGTGGCCGGCGCGCTGGCGGCACTTTCCGTGGAGTTGGTGGGCTGGCGCGGCATCCAAGCTGAATTGGCTCTCTGGCGAGTGCTGGGCGCCAAAGACGCGCTGCCCCCGAACCTGGCGAAGATGCAGAACCTTCGTGCGCTGGCGCACGTCGTCGGATTGGGTGACGCCGCCTGGGTTGTCGCATCATGCGCTGTTGTCGCTGTGCTGTGGCTGGCGCACCGGCGCAGCGCTGATCCGATCTGGTTCCTTGGCGCCGCGACAATTGTTCCGATGCTCGTTTTACCCCACTATCACTACTACGATCTCTCGCTCGCCATCATCACGCTGGCGCTCATCATCTCAAGGTACAAGGGAAAGGTTGGCGGGACGGCGCGCAGGGCGCTGACCTATGCCGTTTTTTCTCCGGCGGTCTCCCTGGCGGCCTCACGCGTGACCGGAAAAAACTTCCCGATCGCGATCCTGATACTGCTGGCGACATTCGCCTATTGCGCCCGCAGGTGCTTACAACCGGCCGGCGGGTTGGCAATGGTCCGGGCCGACGCAGACTGATTCATCCGGATTTCACGGCTGCGGGAGCAGGCCGGTGGTGCCATGGCATTCCGTCAAGGGAATCGCGGGTCACTCGCTGTTCTCCGCTTCTTGCGCCGGTCGCGCCTAATTGCTTTCTTTTCAACACCGCTACCCAGCAGGACAGTTGGTAGCCGCTGTGCTTGGTCTATTGGCTGAGTGGGGGCTGGCAAGTGCCGTTCCCACCAGGCCCATGGCGGTCCTGGCGTGTACAACGCTCAGACGGTAGGCAATCGGTACCCCAGGATGTGTGGTCTGGGGGTACGGGACTTCGCTAAGTGAAAACAAAGGAGAACAACAGATGCAGCAACTGATGACTTGGGTGAATTCGATTCTGAACGCTCGCGGCAACGAGGAGCAGGGCACGTCGGCGGTTGAGTACGCCATCCTGATCATTCTCATTGCGGCGCTGGTGGTGGGGGCCGGTTCGACGTTGGGCAGCGCGGTTTCCAAAGCTATCAGCACCATGGCCAGCACGATCGTCTGGCCGTAATCAAAAGGCGATCGCAATTCGGGTTCCGGGGGAAAGCGCGTGCCTTCCCCCGGGGCTTGACAAGGCAGTAACACCGGCACGCAAGGGATGAGGAGTCCGTCATCACAACAGCAGGGGGGGCTCCGCTCGAAGGCGTTTCAGGCGCGCTGGCAGCCCCCCGATTTTCCGAGAGTCGGAGAAGCGGCTTCGCACCATCTATGCGTAATGGTTGACGCCGGGCAACGAGCCGGCGTCGCCGGTTGGGCAGTGGAAGAGGCGCGGTGAATCAGAGGGGACCAATGAACGGCAGATTCAGGCAACGCGGAACAGCGGCGGTTGAAGCGGCGATTGTTCTACTCGGTTTTTTGTTTCTGCTGTTCGGGACAATGGAGATCGGCCGGTTGCTGAACGTTTACAATGTGATGACCGATGCGGCCCGTGAAGCGGCCCGCCGCGGCGTCACGCCGTTGACCCAGACAAGCACGCTGCCCACCACGGCCGACCTGACAAACTGGGCGCAGGGCTACCTGCAGTCGGCCGCCATCCAGAACGCAACGGTCCAGATCAACCAGAACTTGTCGTGCGGGAGCGGCCCGCTGTCGGTGCAGTGCACGCAGGTGTCGATCACCGTCCCCTACGGCGTTATTTCGCTTTCGGCGTTTTCACCCTTGACGGTGAATCTGAAGGCCAACGCGGTGATGCGCAATGAAACCAGCTCGTATTGATCGCCAGGGAATTCGGAAACCCAACCGCCAGCGTGGCATCGCGGCGGTCGAAGTCGCCCTCATCACGCCCATCCTCGTGATCCTGTTTCTGGGGATCGTGGATGTGGGCCTGTTGATCTGGGAGCACCAGATCATTCAGAACGCGGTGCGGGAAGGGGCGCGCTATTCGGCGCTGCCTTTTAACTCTTTGGCGGTTTCCTCGGACCCGGCGACCACGCTGAGCAACATCAAGCAGTTCGTGGTGAACTACGCGGCCCGACAGAACGTGGCGATCGGCGCCGCCAATATCACGGTCAACCAGCAGTACCCGATCGCGGTGAACGGGCTGACTGCGTACGGGTCGCAAGTGACGGTCAGCTACCCCCGATCCCTGGTCATGCCGGGCGGCGGGATGCTCGGCTTCACCCAGGTGAACTTGGGCGCCACGTCGATCTTTCGCAATCTTTACTAAAAAAGGGGTCCCGGCGCGCCGGGACAGAGGATGGTTTTTGATGAGCCGAACCAGGATGTTGATGCTTGCAGTTTTTGCGCTGGGACTGAGCGTCCTTGTCACGGCGCTGGCCTACCGCATGTTGCAGAACAGGATGAACCCGGCGGAGGACATGACGCGGATCGTGGTGGCGTCGCACAAGGTGGGCTTGGGAGCCCGCCTGGCGCCAGAGGACCTGCGCATGGCCCCCTGGCCGATGGCGGCCCCGCTGCAGGGCAGCTTTCAGAGCCTTGCCGACGCGATCGGCCGCGGCGTGATCGTGCCCATGACCGCCAACGAGCCGGTTCTGGAGTCCAAGCTGGCCCCCAGGGACGGCGGCGCCGGGTTTACCGTGGCCATCCCGGAGGGGATGCGGGCCGTGGCCGTGAAGGTGAATGACGTGATCGGGGTAGCGGGCTTTGTGCTTCCCGGTACAAGAGTGGACGTTATTGCGAGCGGCAGTAGCGAACAGTCCAACGGCGGCACCGACACGTCGAAAGTGATTCTGGAAAACGTGCAGGTGCTGTCGGCGGGCCAGAACATCGACCAGGACGTCAACGGCAAGCCCCAGAACGTCCAGGTGGTAACGCTGCTGGTCACGCCGGAGGACGCCCAGAAGCTGGCGCTGGCCTCCGTGGACGGCAGGCTCCAGCTCGCGCTCCGCAATCCGATGGATGTGAAATACACGAACCCGCCGGCCATTCGCAGGGCGGCGCTGTACTCGTCCGCCTCGGGCCAGCAACTGCCGCCGGGAGTCGCCGACAAGCAGCAGAACGCCAAGGACCGCAAGCCGGCCGTCCGCAAGGCGCGCCAGACGCCGCCCCCTGAGCCGCCGCCTGTGGTTGCCGCCGCGCCGGCTCCCCAGCCGCCCCCTCCCCCCAAGAAAGTTAACGTGGAACTGATTCTCGGCAGCCAGGCCAAGACTTTGACGTTCGAAGAGAAACAGCCCGAAGTGAAAGAAACGAAGAAAGAGGAGAAGCAGTAACGCTGACGGGACCCGCCCTCGCTGTACCGCCGGGATCGCTGCGGCGGCCCTTCGGCAGAAGCGGGCACGTTTGAAAAACAAAATCCCGGAGGCACGAGAGAAAAAGCCATGCTGACACAAACTGTACGATTTGCACGATTTGCACGACTTGCACGACTGGCGCCACTTGCACTCGCGCTTTTAGTGCCGGCGCTCCCGGTTCCAGCGGGTCCGAACCCGGACACGGCCGGCTCGGACCCGGTTCAACCGGTGGTTGAAGCGGCAGCCGGCCCCGCGCAAGCAGTGGCCGCCGCCCCCACGGAAAATGCCGGCAAGCTAACCGTTATGGTCGGAAGGTCGATGGTGGTGACCTCAACCGGCAATCTGGCTCGCGTTTCGGTGACCGATCCGGCCACTGCTTCGGCCGTGATTGTTTCTCCCACCCAGGTGCTGATTCACGGCCTGACGCCGGGGTCGATCACGCTGCTGCTCTGGGACGAACAGAACCAGACGCGCTCCTACGAAGTCCAGGTGCAACTCGACATTCAGGGGTTGCGCCAGACCGTCCGGCAGGCGTTTCCGAACGAGACCATCACGGTGGAGCAGTCGGAATCGACCGTGATTCTGAACGGCCAGGTCTCTTCCAAGGTGGTCGTGGACCAGACGGTGGCGCTGGCCCAGTCGCGCACCCGCAACGTGGTGAACCTGCTGACCACGCCGGAAGAGAACAACATGGTCTTGCTGCAGGTCCGCTTTGCCGAGGTGAGCAAGGTGGCCATCCAGCAACTGGGCATGAACATCTTCAGCACCGGCGCGGCCAATACCCCCGGCGCGATTTCCACCGGCCAGTTCGGAAAATCCGCGTTGGGCGGGCAGGGGAGTGTATCCGGCACGATCGGGGCCCATCTCAGCGGCACCCCCAGTGCCTTCCAGCTCAGCGACCTGCTCAACATCTTCGTGTTCCGGCCGGACCTGAACCTCGGCCTGGCCATCCAGGCCCTGGCCCAGAAGAACCTGCTGGAGGTTCTGGCCGAGCCCAATGTCCTGGCGCTGAACGGCGTGGAAGCCAGCTTTCTGGCGGGCGGCGAATTCCCCTTCCCGGTGGTCCAGGGCGGCACGAATTTCAGCTCGGTCACCATTATGTTCAAGGAGTTCGGCGTACGCTTGAAGTTCACCCCGAACATTCTGGCCGACGGTCGCATCCGCCTGAAGGTGGCGCCGGAAGTCAGCTCACTGGACTTTGCCAACGGCCTGCGCATCTCCGGCTTCGACATTCCGGCGATCACCAGCCGCCGGGCGGAAACCCAGGTGATCTTGCTGGACGGACAGAGCTTCGCCATCGCCGGCCTGATGGACAACCGGGTTACCCAACTGAACTCAAAGGTTCCCGGGCTGGGCGACATTCCGATCCTGGGCAAGCTGTTCCAGAGCCGGTCGCAGAACAAGAGCAACACCGAGTTGCTGGTCGTTGTAACCCCGCGGGTGGTGAAGGCAACGCCGAACGCGACCTTCCCCCTGCCGCAATTCCCGGTGCCGTTCATGGGGCAGGCGCAGCCGCCGGCCGCCGGGCACGCTCCCGCGCCGCCCGCGCCACCGGCACAGAAGAAGAAGTAAGGGCGCTCCTATGTGGGCGCCCGGGGTCAGAGGAACCATGCGGAAGCAAGAAGAACAACGCGGCATAGCGGCAGTGATGTTCGCCGTCCTGCTGCTGGGCATTATCGGCTTTGCGGCCCTGGCGCTGGACATCGGCATGCTCTACAGCCAGCGGACCCAACTGCAGCGGGCCGCCGATGCCGGCGCCCTGGCCGGCGCCTTCACCTTCGTCTCGGAGCCGTTTGCGGCGCAACCGGCCACGGCCACCGCGCACGCGACGGCCGCCTCCACCAACAACCTGGTGGACAACACGGCCCTCGCTTCCGGCGAAGTAACCGTGAACGTGGACACCGCCAACCGGCGGGTCACCGTCAATATCGCCCACCCGGAGAACACCTTCCTGGCCCGGGCGTTCAACATCAACTCGCTGACGATCCACGTGACTGCGGTCGCCGAGGCCGGCCCAACGGCTAACGGCGGCGCTTGCGTGAAGCCCTGGTTCATCCCCAATACCATTGTCGATAAGGCGGATGATCCCTGCACGGCCTGCGCGGCCGGAAAAACGCTGTTGCAGAACAACCAGGTGACTCCGTATGCCTTGTCCCTCATCCAGTCGTCGGGAACCGGCAACCAGCTTCTGATCAAGCCGCAGCAGCCCGCGAATGCCATCGGGCCCGGCCAGTTCTATGCCATTCAGTTGCCTGGATCGGGCGGCGCCAGCGACTACCGCGATAACATCGGCTACTGCAACCCCGTTTCGATTATGTGCCGCAACTTTTACTCGGTGGAAACGGGCAACATGTCCGGGCCGACAGTGCAAGGCGCAAAGACATTGATCAATTTCCCCACTCAGGATACCTACCTCGGTCTGGGGCAGTACCAAAGACCGGACGGCACCATCAGCGACACCAGCCAGTCCCTGATCCTCGCACCGATCTGGGACACCTGCAACATCTCCGGATTCTGCCCGGGCGGCAAATTCGGCACGGGCACCAACGTAAGCGTCCAGGTGATCGGGTTTGGGCTGGTTTTTGTCGAGGGCGTGCAGGGAGGCGACGTCGTGGTGCGCCTGATTAATGTGACGCCGTGCGGGCTGATCCCGGTTCCGTCGACGGCTCCATACGCGATACCGGTGAGGCTGGTGCGGACTGATTGATTACACAATTCCGGAGAGCCAAGAGCGATCGCAAGGGAACGGACCAAGGGGAAGAAGGATATGGCGTTTACCAGTATCAAGGTAGGGATTATCAGCAAGGCGGAAGAGACGTCTCAACGGCTGCGGGCCCAGGTGGAAGCCACGCGGCTGGCATCGGTCAAGCTGGATGCCAACGAATACTGCAGCAGCAAAACGGACCCCCTGGCGCGCCGTTTCGCCGAGGCCCAGCCGGACATCATCGTAATCGATCTGGATGACGCCAGCGGCGGCGTTGCCTGCCTGGGCGTGCTGCACGCAGTCCTGCCGCGGACCTGGTTGTTGGTGAGCACCTCGCTGAGCGACTCGCAGTTCCTGATTGAGGCGGTACGGGCGGGCGCGCGCGAGTTTCTCCCCAAACCAATTACACCCGCCAGCCTGGCGGTCGCCTTCCGGCGCTTTGTGGAAGAAGTCCAGCAGCCGTCCAGGGCGGCGGCCGATGGCAAGATCTATTGCGTGGCGCCGGCCAAGTCGGGCTCCGGGGCCACAACTGTTGCAGTGAACCTGGCGACGGCGCTGGCCGAGGCCCCCGATACCCGGGTGGCTCTGATCGACATGGGACGTCCGCTGGGTGACGCCGCCGCGTACCTGAATCTGCGCCCCAAGCACAACATCACCGACGTGTTGCGCGCGGCCGAGCGGTTGGACTCGATCCTCTTGGAAAGCTACGCCAGCAGGGTTGGCAACCTGGCGGTGGTGGCCGCCCCGGAGGCCTTCCATCCGGGGCCCTTCGGCGGGTTGGAGGAATTGCCAAGGTTGCTTGACGTGGCCGCCCGCACCTACACGCACACCGTGGTCGATCTGCCGATCGCGCCGGACCCGCGGGAATTGCAGGTATTCGCGGACATCTGCGCGCAGTTCCTGCTGGTGATGACCCCGGAACTGCCGTCGGTCTGGGGGGCTGGCCGCCTGCTCCGCTTCCTGGACGGCTTCAGGCTGAACGACCGCCTGTGCCTGGTTTTGAACCGCACCGGCAAAGAAGACCCGATGGACCAGACCGAAATCCAGAGGGCGCTGGAGCGCCAAGTCTTCTGGCGGCTGCCGAATGACTGCCAGGCGGTCAGGCAGGCCATCAGCACCGGCAGGGCGGTGGTCTCGCTGAACGGCTCGCCGCTCTCCCGCAGTTGCCGGGGACTGGCCCAGCGCATCAGCGGGCTGAGCGTGGCGGCCGAGAAACGCCGCGGCCTGTTCGGGCTTTTTGCCGCATAGCAAGAAAGAATTGGGAGAACATAATCATGGCTGACGTAGTGACGATGACGCCGAGCAACGGATTCGGGGACCTGAAACTCCGAATCCACAGCAAGATTCTCGAGGAAATCGATTCTGAGAGTCTGAGCCGTTTGAACGAACAGACCGGGCGGGAACGAGTGCGGCTGGCGATCCGCGATATGCTGCAGCGGGAAAGGACACCGCTGGCGCATGCCGAGCGTGAGCAGGTTGTGGTGGACATTGTCGACGAGCTGTTCGGCCTGGGGCCGATCGAGCCGCTGCTGGCCGACCCGGCCGTTTCCGACATCCTGATCAATGGTTCCCAAAAAGTCTATATCGAACGCCGGGGCCTGCTGGAGAAGACCGACATCCGCTTTGCCGATGACCGGCACCTGATGCGGATCGTGGAACGGATCGTGTCGCGGGTGGGGCGGCGCGTAGACGAATCCTCGCCCATGGTGGACGCCCGGCTGCCCGACGGTTCCCGCGTCAACGTCATCATCCCGCCGCTGTCGCTGGAGGGCCCGGTGGTTTCCATCCGGCGCTTCGGCCACGACCCGCTGACGGCCCTGGACCTGCTGGGCAACAGCACCCTGATCCGGCCCATGCTCGACCTGCTGGAGGCCACGGTACGGGGCAAGCTCAACATCATGATTTCGGGCGGCACCGGCGCCGGCAAGACTACGCTGCTGAACGTGCTCTCGTCCTTCATCCCCGAAAACGAGCGCATCGTCACGATCGAAGACGCGGCCGAGCTGCAGCTCAAGCAGGAGCACGTCGTGCGCCTGGAGACTCGCCCGGCCAACATCGAGGGCAAGGGCGCGGTGCGCCAGCGGCAACTGGTGATTAATGCGCTGCGTATGCGCCCCGACCGCATCGTGGTCGGCGAGGTCCGCGGCGAAGAAGCGGTGGACATGCTCCAAGCGATGAACACCGGCCATGAGGGGTCGCTCACCACCATTCACTCCAACAGCCCGCGCGACGCCCTGATGCGGCTGGAGACCATGGCGTCCATGGCCAACCTGAACCTTCCGGAGCGGGCCATCCGCCAGCAGATCGCATCGGCCATCAACATCATCGTGCAGGTGGCCCGCCTGCCCGACGGCACCCGCAAGCTCACCACCATCAGCGAAATCACCGGCATGGAAGGCCCGGTGATCACCATGCAGGACCTGTTCGTGTTCGAGCGGCACGGCTTCGATAAGGAGCAGCGCGTGCGCGGCCGCTTCCGCCCCGAGGGCATCCGGCCGAAGTTCGGCGAGAAGCTGCTGGCGCGCGGCGTCAGCCTGGACGTCGACATGTTCCTGTACGATCAGCAGCGGCGGGCCGCCTAGGCAGTAGGCAGTAAGCAGTAGGCAGTAGGCAGTAAGCAGCGAGGCAGCACGGCAGCCAGGCATTTGATGCCCTGCCGGCCGCCTCCTGCTTACCGCGAAAGGAGAAACAGCAATGGTTGCGTTGATCATTTTCCTGGTTTTCGTAGTGAGCTTCGGCCTGCTGCTGAGCGCACTGTACTTCTTCGTGGAGGTGCCGGCGGCCAAGCGGCGGGTGCGCGAGCGCCTGGCCGCCCTCCAGCAGACCTCCCTGACGCAGGCCGACGAGGACACCGAGCGCCTGATCATGCGGCAGGAGTTGATGAGCCGCATCCCGGCGATCGACCGGCTGCTGCTGAGGCTCCGCTGGGTCACCAAGCTGCAGTTGTTGATCGAGCAGGCGGGAATTAAGATGCCGGCGGCCAGCCTGGTGCTGATGTCGCTCGGTATCGGCCTAGCCGGTCTGCTTCTGGGCTTGTTGTTGCCCGTGCCGCTGCCCATGGTGGTGATGCTGGCCGCCGCCGCGGCCGCCGCTCCTTTCGCCGTGGTGGCCTTGAAGCGTAAGCAGCGTTTTGCCAAGTTTGCCGAACTGTTTCCCGACGCCGTCGACCTGCTGTCGCGCGCCGTGCGGGCCGGCCATGCCTTCACCACCGGCTTCGCGCTGATCGGCAGCGAGATGCCGGAGCCGGTTGCGGGCGAGTTCCGCACCGCCTACTCGCAGCAGAACCTCGGCCTCCCGTTGGACGACACGCTGAGGAACCTGACCCTGCGCATCCCGCTGACCGATGTCCGCATCTTTGTTTCGGCGCTTCTCATTCAGCGGGAATCGGGCGGGAACCTGGCTGAGATCCTCGACAACCTCGCGTACGTGATCCGCGAACGCTTCCGGATCCTCCGCCAGGTGGAAATCCTGTCGGCCGAGGGGCGCATTTCGATGTGGGTTCTGATGGGCGCCCCGATCGTCGGCGCCGTCCTGTTGTTCCTGATTAACCCGGACTACATGAGTCGGCTCTTCACGGATCCATGGGGGCGGATCGCCCTGGGCACCGCCGCCGGCATGCAGTTCATCGGGTACCTGATCATTCGCAAGATCGTGCGGATCGAAGTGTAGACAGGTGCCGGGTGTCAGGTTTCAGGCGTGAGGGCAAGAGAGAGGCCTGGCGCCTAAGGAGATTGCTGTGAAGCTCGCGTTGTTAACTGGCGTTATCGGGGTGCTGGTCTTCTGTGGCCTGTTGCTGGCTTTGTACGCTATCGTGCGGAGCTGGACGCTGCGCCGGCGCGTTCGCGCGACGGAGGCCGAAAAGCAGGGCGTTTTCAGCCTGGACCGCTATAAAGAGGGCCTCAAGCAGATCTTTAAACCACTCGGCGAAATGGTTCCGCGTTCGCCCGAGGACATGTCCAGGCAGGAACGGCGGCTGGTGGGGGCTGGCTTCCGCCGCAAGGACGCGGTCGTCCTCTTCTTGGGCAGCCAGGTGGCCACGGCCATCCTGTTTGCGTTGGTGTTCGCCTTCACCGGCCAGCTTTACAGGCACGTGCTGCTGTTCCTGGTCGTCTCCGTGTTTCTCGGCGCCGCGCTGCCGGACCTCTGGTTGAGGCGTTGCATCACCACCCGCAAGCACAAGATACAACTGGCATTGCCGGATGCGTTGGACCTCGCCGTGGTTTGCGTCGAGGCCGGGCTGGGGCTGGACCAGGCGCTGGCCCGCATTTCCCAAGAGATCGGAGTCTCACATCCGGAACTGGCCGACGAGCTGCGCGTGCGCAACATGGAGATCAACCTGGGCCGCACCCGCACGGAAGCCTTCCGCAACCTGGCCGGCCGCACCGGCGTCCAGGACTTGAGAGCCCTGGTGGCCATCCTGATCCAAACCGACCGCTTCGGCACCAGCGTCGGCCAGTCGCTGCGGGTGTTTGCCGACTCAATGCGCGTGAAGCGGCGCCAGCGCGCCGAGGAGCGCGCTGCCAAGATCGCCATCAAGATGCTGGGGCCGCTGGTGTTGTTTGTTTTCCCCGCGGTCCTGGTGGTGGTTGTCGGGCCGGCCGTGATCGGCGTGATCCGCGACCTATTGCCGGTGCTCACCAACGGACCCAGGTAACAGCTCCAGCCAGCTAACAAAACCGGGCGGGCCGGCCGGCTTGTACCTCCGCCAGGGCACGGGAAAGGAGTGATTCCGCATTTCATGAAGACACGGTGCGTGTTCTACGCTCTGCTGGCTTTGATGGGGCTCCACATCTGGTTCTTCGTCGCACTAGCAGACAAGACCCTGGCGGGATACACCGATTTCTCGGCGTTCTACGCGGCGGGCAGGATCGCCGCGGAAGGCAAGGCGGGAGACCTGTACAACTACGAGACCCAGAAACGCGTGCAGGATCCGCTGTTTGCCGGCGTCGAGCGAGACGGTTACGGCATCCCGGTCCCCGGACCCATGCTGTACTACCACCCGCCGTTCGAGGTGCCTGTCTTCCGGCTCCTGGCCTATCTCTCTTACCCCTGGGCCTTCGGCGTGTGGGCCCTGGCATCCGTGGCCGTTCTGCTCATCATACCGCTGGTGCTGCGCGCGCATGTTGCCGGACTGTGGCGGGCTTCTCCGCATTTTGTCGCGCTGTCGTGCGTAGCTTTCTTCCCCGCCTTTATCGCCGTGCTTCAGGGGCAGGACTCGATTCTTCTGGCGCTGTTGTTCGTGCTGGCCTGGGTCAGCCTGAAGCAGGGGCGCGAAGCGGCGGCCGGAGGCCTCCTGGCGCTCGGCTTGTTCAAGTTCCATTTCGTCCTGCCGGTTGTCGTGCTGTTCCTGTTGCGCAGGCGCTGGAGGATGCTGGCCGGCTTTTCGATTGCCTCGGTCCTTCTGCTGGCCGTGTCGTTCCTGGTAGTCGGCGTGAAAGGGATCATGGAGTATCCGGGCTTCCTGCTGGAGCTGAACAGCGGGCTGCAGTCGCGCGTCCTGCAGGCCTTGCGCGGCATCTTCCCGTTCGCCATGCCTAACCTGCGCGGTGTCCTGTTCATGGCGCTGTCCGGTTTTTTGCCCGAATCGTTGGTCACGCCGGCAACGCTGGTCGCCTCCGCGGCCTTGCTTCTATGGTGGGGGCGCCGTTCCGCCCGCCTTTTCGCGCAGGCGCGCGCCCTGGACCTGGTGTTCTCGTTGGATATCTGCGTGGCTGTTCTGGTGAGCTTCCACGCGCAGTTGCATGACCTGACGCTGCTGGCTCTGCCGATTGTCCTGGTCCTCAATCGCGCGCTTGAAGACGAGGCTCCCGGCTGGCTTCGGTGGGGAGTGGGGTTACTGGCGGCGCTGTTCTTCTTCACGCCCGCTTATCTGCCGTTGCTGCAGCGGGGGTGGCAATTCCTGCTGGTTGTCCCGATTTCGCTGCTGGCGCTGGCCGCCGGCCGGCAGTTGCGGCCCGGCGCCGCCCAGCCGGCCGCTGAACCATACGCGCTGCTGGCAGGGCACATGCCACCTGCCGACGCGTAGTCCCCTACTCTCTCACGGCCACGGCTCTGCCGCCCGCGCCACGCGGAAGCCGGCAGCCGCCGGCCCAATCACGCCTTCTTGGGGGCCCGGGTCGTCACTTTCTGTGTCTTCTCGTCGAAGAACAGCATTTGGCCGGTGCGGTAGGACTCGACCGACATGGCGATGGGCACCATGGCCTTGAAGGCCGTCAGGCCGTCGAGCACCGGTTTCTCCCGCGTGCGCATGCAGACGATAAAGTTCTCGTAGTGGGAGGGCCGCGGCTCCACGGTGATCTTCACTTCGTCCGAACCGTACTTCTTCTTGAACGCTTCGGCCACGTGCCTCTCGGGCGTCACCGTGATGTAGTCGGTCCGGCCCTCGAACATGCCGTGCTCGACCATCACGATGGTGCCCTCATAGCCCCGGATCAAACCCGGGATGTGGCGGCTGTTGGCCATCGAAGAACTGAGCACCACGCTGTGCCCGCTGGGATAGTCGGCCACCAGCATGAAGGTATCGGGCACCTCGCGCTCATCCTTATACACGTAGATGCCGCCGGTGCCGCACACCCGGTAGGGGAACTCGCCGCCGCCCCAGCACAGGTTCAGGGGAGCCACCACGTGGTAGAACAGGTCGGTGGCGATGCCGCCCGAGTAATCCCAGTACTTGCGGAAGCGGAAGAAGCGGTCGGCATTCCAGGGAATCTTGGGGGCGTTGCCCACCCACATCTTCCAGTCCACGTAGTTTTCGCCACCGGCATCGGGGCCGGCCTCGGTCTCGATGGGCCAGTTCCACTCGCCCGGCGGTTGCTGCTTGCCGTTCCAATTGCGATGGTACGAGCCCTGGCTCAAGATCATCTTGCCGATCATGCCGTCCTGGATAGCCTTGCGCGCTTTCCACCACTGGTCCGCGGAAGTGGTCTGCGAGCCGATCTGGAGGATCCGTTTGGTCTTCACTGAGGTCTCGTAGACTTCCTTGGCCTCGTCGACCGTGCGGGTCATGGGCTTTTCCAGGTAGACGTCCTTGCCGGCGTTCATGGCCTGGATGGCGATCGGCGCGTGCCAGTGGTCGGGAGTGGCGATCACCACCGCGTCGATCGACTTGTCGTTGATGATCTCCCGGTAGTCGAGCGTTCCCTTGGCCTTCCAGCGCTCGGCCGCCTGGCGCTTGCGCTTCTCGTAGACCTCGGCGATGGTCGCGATCTGCAGGTTCTGCTTCTCGGCCAGGTCGGCGAACTGGCGCGCCAGGTAATTGCCTCTGCCGCCCAAGCCGACGATGCCCAGGTTGATGCGGTCGTTGGCGCCGAGCACGCGGGCCTGCGCCGGCCGAACCATCTTTGTCAATGCGCCCAGCGCGGCGCTCACGCCGGACGCCGTCTTGACGAACTTTCTGCGGTTTACGTCCTCACCCATAAGTACCTCCCTTGTGAACGATTGCAGCCCCTTGAGCATATGTTTTCAAGTCACAAAGTGCAAGGCGAACCCGAGTCTGAAATCTGCGGCTAGGCCGTCCCAAATGGGGTACACTCAGGGCAATGCTCACCCTGGTGGTTCCGACTTACAACGAACGGAACAACCTGCCGGCCCTGCTGGAGCGCGTGGAAGCGGCGCTGACGGCGTGCGGCGAGCCGTTTGAAGTTATCGTCGTGGACGACGACAGCCCGGACGGCACCTCGGAGGTGGCCCGCTCCCTGGCCGCCCGCCACGGGTGGCTTCGCGTGCTGACGCGCAAGCACCAGCGGGACCTGTCTACGGCGGTGCTGGCCGGCTGGTTCGCCACCCGGGGCGAGATCCTGGGGGTGATCGACGGCGACCTGCAGCACCCGCCCGAGCTGCTGCCGGTGCTGTTGCGGCGGCTGCGCGAGACCGGCGCCGACATCGTCATCGCCAGCCGGCACGTCAAAGAAGGAGGGGTCAGCAAGTGGAGCCTGTTCCGCCGGCTGATCTCCTGGGCGGCCACGCTGATGGCCGGCTTCATCCTGCCCGGCACTCTGAGCCGCGTGCGCGACCCCATGTCCGGCTTCTTCCTGCTCCGCCGGCCGGTCGTCGAGAACTCGCCGCTGCGGCCGGTGGGCTACAAGATCCTTCTGGAAGTGCTGGCCAAAGGCGACTACCACCGCTGCGAGGAAGTCCCGTACATCTTCCAGGAGCGCTTCCGGGGCGGCAGCAAGATGGGGCTGCGAACGAGCTGGCAATACCTGCTGCACCTGGCCTCCATTGCCTTGGACACCGGAGAGGCCCGGCGCGTCTTCCGCTACGCGGCCGTGGGGGCTTCGGGCGCGGTGGTCAACCTGGGCGTGTTCGCGCTGCTGACGCGTGTGGCCGGAGCGCCGCCGGCGCTGGCGCTCCCAGCCGCCATCGGTCTGGCCATCATCAACAACTTCCTGCTCAACGACCGCTTCACTTTCCCGGAGACGCGCCGCCGGACACCGGGCACGGCGGCGGCGGCGGGGCGCTTTGTCCGCTTCCTCTTGGTGGTGCTGATCGGCGCCTTCTTCAATCTGACGCTCGCCAGCACGCTGATGCGCTTGGCGCGCGCACCGCTGGAACTGGCGGTGCTGGCGGGCATCGGGGCGGCCGCCGCCTGGAATTTCGTGCTCAACTCGCGCGTCACCTGGAAGGTGTGGTGGGACCGCGATGTGCATCTCCGACGCTGGCGCGCCGAAACGGCCCCCGCGCCGCCCACCGACACCGTTTGCCGCCTGTGCGGAGGCCGGCAATTCATCGTTCTCTACCGGGGGCGCGCCGGAGCAGCGAGCCGGCCCGATTTGTTCCGCTGCACCAGCTTCGATCACGGTGATTTCACCAACATCCTGCGCTGTGTTTCCTGCTCGCTGGTTTTTCAGGCGCCGGCCGACGCCATCCGGCAGATTGAAGAATGCTACCGCCGCGTCCAGGATCCGGTTTACCTGCGCGAGGAGCAGGGGCGTGTCCACACCTTCGACCGTTTGCTGGACGAAATCGATGCGGTCCAAGGTCGAGCCGAAGTCCAAGGTCGTCGCCGCGGCGACTCCAAAGTCCAAAGTCCGGCGGCCGCCACTCCGCACTCCGCGGTCCGCACTCCGCACTCCCGGGGCTGCTTGCTCGATGTGGGCTGCTACACCGGCGTTTTTTTGGATCGCGCGCGGCGGCGGGGATGGGAAGTCAACGGCCTGGAGCCGAGCCGCTGGGCCGCCGATGTGGCCCGTCGCCGCGGTTTCCCGGTTCAGGAAGGTCTGCTCGCCGAAAGTGCGTTGCCCCCGGCGTCTTTCGACGCGGTCACGGTGTGGGACGTGATCGAGCACTTCGGCGATCCTCGCGCCGAGGTCGCGCGCGTCGCGCGCCTGCTGAAGCCCGGCGGCCTGCTGGCCCTTTCCACTATGGACGTGGAAAGCGGGTTCGCGCGCCTGCTGGGGCCCCGCTGGCCCTGGTTCATGCGCATGCACCTGTATTACTTTTCTCCGGACACGCTGCGCGCCCTCCTGGAGCAGGCGGGCCTGGAAGTGGTTAAGGTACGACGGCACAGGCGCATCGTCAGCGCCCGCTACCTGCTGGAGAAAGCGGCTGCGCAACCATCACGGTTGAGCGGCTTGTTCCGGCTGGCCGCCTGCCTGCCCTTCCTCGGCCGTGTCCACATCCCGGTGAATTTCGGCGACATTATCAACGTATACGCGCGGAAGCCTATGGCCTCTGTCGCAACTACCGAGCCAGGCTGACAGACGGTTCGCCACGAATCAACACCACGGCTTGCGATCACAAGGGATTCACGCTGTGGTTTACCGGGACCGCCTGGAGGAATTGGACCTCATCCGGGCTGGGTCGGAACAGTAGGCAGGATGCCGTCGCTACAGCGGCAAGGGGAACAAAAGGGGGATCATCGTGGGCATTGCAAGAAGAGATTTCATCGCTGTTCTCGCGGGCGCGGTGCTGGCACCAGGCCAGTCGGCTTCGCCGCGGATCAAGGTGGGTTGCCAGACCAGGGCTTACGGCGTGCCCATCGCGGACCGGGAAAAACTGTTGTCCGTGCTCGATGACCTGGTGGCCACGGGCTACCAAGGCTTCGAGACAAACTATGCCAGCCTGCAATCCAGTTTCGAGGAGCCGGCTTCCATGCGTGCCGAATTCGAGAAGCGGCAGATCAAGTTGATTGGTCTGCACGGGTCCGCCAACTTCACCAATCCCGACAACGTGGAAAAAGAACGGACGCAGATCGATCGCCTGGCCAAGGCCAGCAAAGGGCTGGGAGCGGAGCTTCTTATCCTCAGCTCTGCGGGTGTGGCGCGAAATCCGGACGGCCGCCTGGACAGCGCGGCTTTGAAGCTCCGCTGCATAGAGCTGAACCGTGCCGGGGCCGCCTGCCGCGCCTTGGGCATCCGCCTCTGCACGCACAACCACGCGAAGGAAGTGGCCAATGACGGGGAAGAAGTGAATGCCGTCATGGCGCGAACGAAACCCGACGACGTAGCCATGTTGATGGATGCGGCTTACGTGCACGGCGCGGGGCTGAGCGTTCCGGCTTTCATCCGCAAACACCATCGCCGGATCGCCGGCATCCATGTCCGAGACATGCGGGAAGGCAAAGAGGTGGATATGGGAACCGGCGAGCTTGATTTCCGCGGGATTGCCGACGCGCTTCGCGAGACACGCTGGGCCGGATGGGTCATCCTGGAAATCAACAAGCGCGCCGACATATCGAGCCGCCAGCTTGTCGAGAGCAGCCGGAAATACATGCGCGACGTGATGAAGATCTAGGTAGGCAAGTGTGGCTATCGGAAATCCCATCCGGGGCCGGCCGCAGCTGGGTTCGGGCAGCTTGGAGGCGAAGGACTGCCGGAAACCCAATGGCGTGAAGGGGACGGGCGGATCCCGAGGCGCCCCCGGCCGTCTATGGCCGCACGGTCGCACCGCCCCGCTGGTTCGCTAAGTCGTCGCCAAAGATTCGGTCGCGATCTCGCAGCAGATAGCGTGGTGCCGAGTCCCACGGGAACGCGTCGCGGAGTTGCTGGGCTGTCCACTCCGTTGTCGGGTGGGCCGTGACATTGAAGTGGAGGATCCGGCGCCGATCGTGAGCGAGCACCAGGAACACGTAGAGAATCTGAAAGCGGATGGTCGGCACGGTGAAGAAATCGGCGGATACCAGGCTCTTCACGTGATTGTTCAAGAACGTCCGCCAGGTCTGCGAAGGCGGCTTGCGGTGGCGCAGCATGTACTTGCCGACGCTGGTCTCGCCGATGTCGATGCCGAGTTTGAGCAGCTCCCCGTGAATGCGCGGGGCACCCCAGAGCGGATTCTCGCGACTGATTTTTCGGATCAGATCGCGGACCTCTCTTGGAACTGCTGGTCGTCCGACCTGGCCGTGTCGGATCTTCCATGTCCAGAAAAGGCGAAAGCCCTTCCGATGCCATGCAATGACAGTTTCGGGCTTGACGATGACGAGGGCAGGTCGCCAGTCGCTCCAGACTCCGCACAGCCAAGCCCACAGAATACGGTCTGCCGCAGTCAGCCTCGGTCGCTTCTTGACTGAGTGCTGCAGTACCCCGATCTGATGGCGGAGGGCCAGGTTTTCTAACTGAAGAGCGGCGCGTGCCCGGAACAGAGACGAGAGGGCGCCAACCAGCACGGACAGCACTCCGAACGTCGATAGGCGGAGCTTGTGGGAAATGCGCAAGCCCCATGTTTTCAGATTGTTCGGGATTTGCGAGAGGCACAGATAATTCGTCGGAAAAGGCGGCAGCATGAACCGCACAGCGAATTCCTGGGGACCACACCGGCACGATGAGATCTCACGCCCGGTATTCCCGCACCCGCTCCATGCAGCGGTTTGCCTCATCGATGCCGGGGACATTGCGGACGCGGTACAGCACGCCTCCGGGGAGTGTGTGTCTATCGAGGGCGGCCAAAAAATCCGGATATTCGGCGAACACCATCAGGGGGACGTCGCCGAGGCGCTTTTTCAACTCTCTCCCCAGCGAGAAAGCGCTCGCGTAGCCGCGGTCGTCCAATGCCGAGACGGCCACCAGACCGCGGAGCGTGGAAACCGCTTCCAGGAGGTGGCGGCCATTCGCGTGGAGATGCACGATGCCGCCATCGAACGTCGTGAGCATTCGTTCGGCCGGCCCGCGGCCCCACTGCTCGAAGAACTTAACCGATGTCATGTGAAACGGGTCCACGCTTTCCGACACGATCCTGCCGGGCAGCCAGCCGACGAAATTGCTGCATGTGCCGCCTTCGAGAAGTCCGGCACGATCGAAGAACGCCTGGTGCACCACCAGGTTCAAGCGGTGCGCGAAATCGATGGCTTCGCGGACCAGTTCGGGGTTCTCCACCGCCTCCAGGTAGCTTCGCGTCCCACCAAACAGTTCAAACAGAAAGTTAAACCCGTCGATCAGAATGAAATGGCTGATCCCGAACTTGCCTTCTCCGGCTCGCCGGAACAACTCCAGTTCTTCGAGATAGAAGCGGAACCATTCGCCCTCCGGATCGATGCGCAGGCGCTCAAACCCCGACCAGTCGCTGAGAATCGGAGCGACGATCGAGCTGATCCAGCCACGCTCCGGGTCGGCCATGAATTGGACTGTTCCACCGACCATACCGCCGTACAACCCCTGGTCCATTTCAGTCAGATACGCGGCGGGAATGGAATCATCAAGAATACCGGCGCGCTCGCTCAGAAGCTCATCCCAGTAGGCGGCGCGCTCCCCCAGGTCGGGACGGTCACAGTAGCCCGCCTGGTACTTCTGGCCAAAGCGCTTCAGCGCCAAAGTGGGAGCGTGCATGAACCCGAAGATCCGGTCGGACGCGCGCCGCTCGAACAAGAGGCGCAGCCGTTCCAGGCGCGCGTGACCGTCCGGACAGTAAGCCAGCGGAAAGGGAGGCGTGTCTGTCATGGCGGTTGTCAAGGACGACAGGATATCGCAAGTGCAATCGGGGCAACAACTCGCCACGGATGAACACGGATGAACCTGGACCAGCGGACCGGAACCAAAGCTGTATTGGCCACTTGGTACGAATGTTAGACGGTGCGGGAACATGCGCTCGCGTTGGGTGAACTTCCTTGCCACGGATGGCGAGAAACCGGACCGCAATCGCCATCAGGAGTTCATCCTCGAGCCAGGCACGACGCAAGATCAGATCATGTGGTGGTGGGAAGAGTGCTGGCGATGCGCCTTCGGGGCTCTCGACTCCCTGCAACCGGAGGACCTTGGCCGGTCCGTCTTGAGCATCCCACGGGGTGGTTCGGCCGCCTTTAATGCGCAAGTGTCTGAAGAGCACAAGAAGCGTCGCCACGGTCGTGCCACGGACGGCCGCACTGATGCTTACTTGGCGCCGGTTTCGTATTTGGTGTAGCCGGTGACCACCAGAAATATGCCCTTCCCCTGGTTTGACAAGTAAAGGTCCCTGCGCTCGTTCAGCAACGCGACCAACGCGGTACCCTGATCTCCCCGGCCGCCTTCGGCGATCTGCCAGGCCAGAAATCGAATCTGCAGATCGTTCAGCGCATACTGGAGCGACAATTGCAGCCTGGCAATCAGTTCGGGGATGAAGCCGTAGCCGACCGACTCTTGCGCTGCTTCCTTCAACAGGTCTTGCGCCTCCCGGAGGCTGGCCTCCGCCTTTCGGTAATCCGGAGCGCCCGCCACGGCGGTTCCGGGTATCTTGGCGACGCCGGAGACGGTGGCTTCGATGACTTCGAAGTAGCGATAGATCGGCTGCCACGCCGGTCCGAAGCGCTTCCGAGCGTAATCTCTGAGCAGCCCGTCAACGTCGAGTTCGGAATCCATGCTGGCCTTCGCGAGCACGTAATGGTTCAGCTCGTACGTGAACCAATCCGCGGGTTCCGAATACATGCCGATGCCGTCGACCCCCAGCGACTTGAAGTACTTCGTTTCGGCGGCAATGAGCCTGGGAATCACGACCGGAAGCGAGCGCCAGGCGTACTTGCGATAGTAGGTGTAGATGGAAATGTTGTTCCCGAAAACGTCGCCTTTGAGCCACTGCTTCAGCGCGTCGTGGTAAGGCCGGTTGGCCTTGTTCTGCTCGTCCCAGATTGGCGTCTGAAAACTGCGGGCAATCGGGCAGAAATCCATCACGGTGTTGTCTTCGAAGCGGATGCTCACGGGGGGAACCGTGTAGTCCTGGTAAGCGAGGAACTCGACTTTCACACGGGGGAATTTCTCTTTCACCATCCTTGCGACGGCGTTCACCACCTGGGCATGCCTCTCGGTGGGCGTGCCGAGCTTCAGCGATTCGGGACTCTCGCTCCAGCGCACGCCGTCCGGGGGCCAGAGATCGAAGATGTTAATTTCCGGATGCGAGCGCAGGTAACTTTCGACGTTTGCCAGAAACCGCGCCAAAGCCTCGCGGTTGGAAGTCTCAAAAACGACGTTCTGTGCGCGCGACCGTTGCCCGTTCCGCATTCCGAACCACTCAGGATGCTCTGCAAAATAGGTGCTGGGTGGCAGGAAATTCTCGTAACCGTGCTGGCCGATTTCGGCCAGCAGCCCGCGTTTCTTCAATTCGGGAATGAGATCCAGCCGCCAGTTGTCCCACACCGTGATGCCCGCCCCGAATTCGTCGATCGGGCAGACAAACACATTCAGGCCCACTTTCGGCATCCAGTCGATCATCTGCCGGAGGTTGGCGAGGTTGTGCGAGCGCCCTTCGGCGACGTCCTTCTTCCTGTACGTCATACTTGGCTTGGCGGTCTTGTGGAGCACCGGTACCCGCAGGGTATCGGCGCGCGGTACAATTTCGCCGCCGCCGGAGCCGTAGAAATCAAAGTTGGGAGCGAACCAGCGGCAGCCCAGTTCTTCGAGGAACGCGTAGACGGCGAACAAGGCCGCCCGATCGTTCACGCCCGCCAGCCGGATGGCCCCGGGTTTGGTCTCGTAGGTGTACCCGTCGAAGCCGAGCACCTGCTTGCTCGCAGAGGCAGGGTCCACTAGGCCAACCCAAATCACATCCCCGCGTGTTTCTCCCTTGGCCAGCGCGAAGTTCGCTCCGGTGAACTTGCTCAGGTACTTCTGCAGTTCCTCTGCGGCAAATCGGACAGTTTCAGAGGGGGACGGATCCGTAACGATTCGGTATCGCGTTTGGCCTCCTTCGGCAAGGACGAACGGGGTTTCAGCCTCGGCCGTCAGGGGGCCGAGGCAGAAGCACAACACCGACAGAGTAAGCAGAAGAGAGTACAGCCTGCGGTTTATCATGTCACTCCTCGGACCGTGCGCAGTCGCCGTCTGCAACCAACAGAGGTCCAGAGTTCGCGCTGTGCTAAACTACGTCGCGTTTGGCGCGAGGCAGGCGACTCCCTGCACCGGGTTCAGCGCTGTCTCGCAGAGGCTTATGGATCCAGACAACAGAGGATTCACGCTCTGGTTTACGGGACTCCCCTGCGCGGGCAAATCCACGCTGGCCCGCATGGTCGCGGAGGAACTCGGACGCCGCGGAATCCGGTGTGAAATCCTTGACGGCGACGAGGTCCGCCAGCACCTCAGCCGCGGCCTCGGATACAGCAAGGAAGACCGCGACGAGAACATCCGCCGCATCGGCTTCGTCTGCGGGCTCCTGAGCCGCCACGGGGTGGCCGCCATCGTCGCCGCCATTTCTCCCTACCGTGCCGCACGCGATCAGGTGCGCTCCGCTGTGGGCACTTTCGTCGAAGTCCAGGTGCAGACGCCGGTCGAGATATGCGCGCAGCGCGACCCCAGAGGATTGTATAAGAAGGCATTCAGGGGGCAACTGAAGAATTTCACCGGTGTCAACGATCCGTACGAGCCGCCGTTGAATCCCGAATTGGTCGTGGACGCCGGGCACGAGAGCGCCAAGGTTTGTACCGGGCAGGTGATTGCCTGCCTCGAACGACTCGGCCTCGTCCGGCGCTGAGGTTCCAAGCCCCAGGTTGCAGGTTCCAATCGCTGTAATCGACCGGAGGATTATCATGGACATTTTGAGAAGGCAGTTTCTCTTCATCCTTGGCGGCGCGGCGGTCGCGTGCGGGCAATCGGCGCCGAGGATCAGGGTCGGTTGCCAGACCCCAGCCTACGGCTCGCCCCTCCCCCAGGGCGATAAGTTATTGGCCGCGCTCGACGATTTGGCGGCCTTGGGCTACGAGGGCTTCGAGACCAATTTCGCCAGCCTCGAATCGAGTTTCCAGGACCCGGCTCCCATGCGCGCCGAATTCGAGAAGCGCAAACTCAAACTGATCGGCCTTCATGCCGGCGCCAGTTTTGCCGATCCGGGGCTGATCGAGAAAGAACGCGCGCAGGTCGAGCGCTTGGCGACAGCCAGCAAAGCATTGGGAGCCGAACTCCTTATCTTCAGCGCCCCCGGTGTACCGCGGGGCCCGGACGGCCGGATGGACAGCGCGGCGCTCAAACTGCGCTGCGAAGAATTGAACCGTGTCGGCAGCGTGTGCAACGCCATGGGGGTCCGTCTGTGTACGCACAATCACGCGAAAGAAGTCGCCAATGATGGAGAGGAAGTGAATGCGGTTATGGAGGGAACGGATCCCAAGAAGGTGTCCATGCTAATGGACGCCGCCTATGTGCACCGCGCTGGGCTGAGCGTCCCGGCTTTCATTCGCAAGCGCTACCGCCGAATCGCCGGCGTTCATGTCCGGGACGTGCGCGACAACAAGGAAGTGGATATGGGAACCGGCGAGCTTGATTTCCGCGGGATTGCCGGCGCACTTCGCGAAACGCGCTGGTCGGGATGGGTCATCCTGGAAATCAACAAGCGCGCCGACGTGTCGAGCCGCCAGCTTGTCGAGAACAGCCGCAAGTACATGCGCGACGTGATGAAGATTTAGGTGGGGCAAACCGCCACCTCAAAGCTCCAACAGACACAAAGCGCGACCTTCTTTGTGTTCTTCGTGGCCTTTGTGTACTAATCTGTGAAATCTTGCCGGCTTGGCAACATTTTTTCATGCCGCCAGCTTGACGCCGCTATATTCGCGCAACTCCAGCGCCCGCGTCATTACCGTGCGCCCCTTTTCAGTGATGCGGTACAGACTCCTGTTGGGGACCTTGAAGATCAGCCCGTGAGCCCGGGACAGACGAAGGCGGCGGGTGATCCATGCAGAAACGGCACGAGGCGTGAGCTTGGGGTGGCGCTCGCGTGCGTGTTCGAACAAGTCGCGGTTGCGAAAACCGTCAATAGCGTACTCCCCTCGCAGGATCTCTGCAAACAAGGAGCAGTCGTTGGGAGCAATGGGTTCTAAGCGGCGATAGCGACGATCCCCGATGACCACGGGTCGACTGACAGGATCCAGCAGCCGATGGGACGGCATGGTTAAGCCGACCACAGACAGCGCCTCTAAATAGCGCTGATTAGCGGCGCGGCTCACTTCCACGCGCCGGCGGATGTCGGCGATTCCTTTACGCATGTTGACCCAGGCGAGAACTCGTTGGCCCTTGCGCATGACCCGCCGGCGGACTCGGAACCGCCGCGGATCGTTGATGGTCGTCTCGATTCTCAGTACGCTTCCCTGCTTGTCGTACATCTTGATCGAATTCTCTTCGACCCAATGCCGAACGCGAACTCCCTCGATCCGTTCGGCCAGATGCGTTCTCACCTCACCGCGAAATCGGATGTTCGTCCGTCGTCCCAGAAAACGCAGCACGTCCTGGCTGTGGAAGTGATGGATGGCCTGTCGAACCAGAGCCGGATAGATCTCATCCAACAGCTTGGCCTCGCGAAACATCACATCGGTCGCATATTCGCTTTCCCAGAAGGTCCAGTAGTAATGTCGCAGAGACAGATTCCCATGGGCCAGCAGCGGATTGGCTCGGCTGGCAAAGACGTGGAGCAGCGGCGCCCACTTGCGCTCGTGCAGCCGGTCCAGGATGCGCTGCGCCGCCGACAGTTTTTCGATATGGGGGAAACAGTTCCCCCGGCGCTCGTAGTTGATTCCGCGGCGGTCCATCTGCCGCGCCAGGTATTCCCTCCCGTTGCAGCACACCTGGATCATGAACGGCAGCCAGGTCTCAATCCGTATATGCATCAGACCCAATTCCCGATCCATGTAGTAGAAGTAGAGGTGCAAGCATTTGCGGTAGGCCACCCGCAAAACCAGCCGCGGCTGGCCGCGCTTGGTCCAGTTGGACCCCACCCGAAACGTCCGGCAGGACTCCACGCAGCCCACCACGCAGATCAGCCCTTCTTCGATCTTGTCTTTTTCCTGGATCGAACGCGCCCAGTCTTCCTTGGACTCCTTCGGCGAGCAGATGTACCGATAGGGACGCTTCTGCTGCTCGGCCAGCGCTTGGCCCCCTTCCTTGATCTCCTCGGAAAGCTCCTTGAATTTCCCTTTGCAGTCTTTCAGCAGGATCCCCTGGCTGTTGAGCCAGGCCTGCAGCGCGGCCGGGTAGTTGATCGACGTCAGCGAACCCCGGAACACGACCCGGTCAAATCCTGATAGAATCCCCTCAATGCGGTCATCGTACCGCTCCAGGAAGCGCTTCATGGCTCTCCTCCGGCCTCTGTTTTGGCAAAAACAAAATGCCAGAAGAGGCCATGAAGCGCCACTGTTTTCGAATCCTTGGCCACGTCGTCGGCAAACCGCGAATCCGCGTTCATCCGCGGAATCCGCGGATTTCACTGCGGCCAATCTGTGGAATCTGCGAAATCTGCGGCTTCGTTCTTGGTTGCGGCGATAGCTGCTTCGTGACTTTGTGGTGATTGGGACGCCGATCAGATGCCGGCCTCCTGTGTCCACGGGATCACCTGGCCGGTGCGCACGGAGCGTTCCGCCGCCAGGGAGATGTGAATCGCGTCCCTGCCGACCTTGCCGTCGGCGAACACCGGCGCGTTGCCGACGATCGATGCGACAAAGGCCTTGTGCAGGCGCAGGGTCTCTACATCGGCGTCCACTCCCCCGGCTTGCTCTTTGAATGAGGCCTCGTCCGGCCGCAGACGGGGCACGGGAATCCGCTCGAGCTGGCCGCGGTAAGGCCGAATTACGATCTCCGCTTCGCCCTTGCTGCCTTCCGTGGTCATTTCTGCCTTGGACCCAAACAGGCGCGTGAAACGCCCATTGGGCACGCCGGGCGTGAAGATGGTATAGCCGAACGTGCAGCGCACGCCATTCGAGAAGTCGATGAGCAACCCGGCGTTGTCGATGGTCTCGCGGTCCTTGAACACGTTGTTGCCCCCGTTGGCCTGAATGCGGGTGGGGTGCGCGCCCACCAGCCAGTGAATCACGTCCAGTTCGTGAATGCCGTCTTCCAGCAGGGCGCTGCCTGCCGTCTTGGTGAGGAACCGCCAGTTCGTTTCCTTGCCCGTGGCCGGATCCTTGTAGCGCCAGCTTGCCGGATTCCAGTCGCCGCGGAACAGCGCGGCGTAAACGTATTCCAGCTCGCCAATCGCGCCCTCGCGGATCAACTTGGCCATGCGCTCATACAGCAGGCTGTAGCGCGACTGCTGCCCCACCACCAGAACGCGCCGGTTCTTCTCCGCGGCCTGGATCATGCGATCGGCCTCGGCCAGGTGAATGGCCATCGGCTTTTCCACCAGCACGTGCTTGCCGGCCTGCAGGGCCGCCACCGTAACATCGGCATGGAGGAAATTGGGGACGACCACGATGACCGCGTCCAGGCTCGGCTCTGACGCCAGCATCTTTTTGTAGTCCTCGTACCCCTTCGCACCGGGGGCGGCTTCCAGGGCCGGCTTTAGGTTCTCCTTGGTGGTATCGCAGAGCGCTACGACCTCGGCTTCGGGGACGTACCTTGTAACGATGCGCAGGTGAGCGTTGCGTCCCCTGTTCCCGGTGCCCACTATTCCGTACCGGACCTTCTTGCCGGCCGGTCCGCCCTGCGCCTGCCCGCTTAGGGCGTAGCCGGCGACACCGGCCACGCTGCCTGCGAGAAAGTTGCGGCGGTCGATCATATCGTTACGAGGCATTTTGAAACTCCTTTTCTGAGACTCCGGACGGGAACAGCCGCCGCCTCGGGTCTCGCCTGGTTTTTGAAACTCCGCTGTCGCACTGCGTTGTTTCCGCAGCGCGCCTGCCGCCATGGCAGGCGCGCTTGGCGGACGAAACTTAAAAATTCAGCTTCATGCCGAACTGAATAATTCGTGGAAGAGTGTTGGCGGCCACGCCGGTGATCCGCGACTGGAAGGTAGCGATCGCGGCAGGGGCCATGCCGCTGGCGGGCAAACCAAATACCGGATGGTTGAAGGCGTTAAACATCTCGGTGCGGAAATCCAGGCGGTATCGTTCCGTCACTTGGAAACTCTTCCCGAGTCCCAGGTCGGCGAAAAACGCGCTGGGGCCACGCAGGATCATGTAGCCGGAATTGCCCTGTCGAAGGAGCGCCCCGGGTGTCGTCGACTGAACGGGCACCGCAAAACAGGTCGGGTCAAACCACCGAAACACCGTGGGGTTACTCAACGTGCCGCTGCAGATGCGGTCCGGCCGATCCTGTCCATTCCCGCCGTTCATGCGGAGTTGATCGGTTCCGGAAAGTGTGGGAGTGAAGGGAAGACCGCCGCGCCTGGTGATAATCCCGCTCACCTGCCAGCCCCCGATGACTTTGTCGATCACTCCGCCCTTATTGACAAAGCGCTGTCCCTTGCCCACGGGGACCTGGTAAATCGGCGAGACTACCAGCACATGCCGCAGATCGGTGCCCGATGGGCCATAATCCTGCCTCGGGTAACGCGGATCGCTCAGCCCATTTGTATAAGCAAGCGTCTTCGACCAGGTGTAGGCGACGGTGAGGGCCAGCCCCTTGCTGAAGCGGCGTTCCAGCTTGCTCTGCAGCGAGTTGTAGTTCGAGGTGTCCTGGCTTTCGTATTGCCTTACGTTCGAGAACTGCGTGAAGGGGCGTCTCTGCGTCTGGCCTGAAGCCAGCACGACACCCCATGGTTGCGGCAGATTGTAGAACGTCGTGCGTGTAGTGTCCATGTGCCGGGTCAAGCTGGCGACATAACCCACCGACAAAATCGTGCTGCCGCCGATCATTCTCTCGATGGTCAGGTTCCATTGATACGTGGAGCGGAGCTTGCGATCGGGCGGCGCGCAATTTGCGTAGGTGGGTGTACCCGCGGCGGCGCCGGCGAACGGATTGGCCATCGACGACGGCGGCGGCGCAGTTCCGGCCGGCGGCTGGTTATTCGTCGGCGTCAAGCTCGTTAGTACCAATGGCCAGCTCTGGCAGCTCTCGGTGTCGGCGTTGCCGGAGTACGACCCGTAGAAGATACCCACGGCGCCGCGCACCACGGTCTTCTTCGTGGCCTGATAAGCGAACCCCAGGCGCGGCTGCCAGGCGTTTTTCTGTGAAACCAGGCAGTTGTCGGGCAGCCCCGCGGACCGGCAGGTGACCGCCGCTCCCGGGATCATTGCCAGTGCCTGTGGCAACACCGCCGATGACATTTTCCCGCTGGAATCATTGGCTACCGCAATGATTCCAGAGAATTCGCCATTCTTAACCATTGGCTGCGTATAGTACGGCGGGTCGGCGTGGAAACGCGTCTGGTATTCGTAACGCAGGCCCAGGCTCAAGTTGAGCTTCTTAGTGAGTGTCCACGAGTCGTTGATAAAAAACGCCCAGTTGGAGAAGTACTTGGGTACGGGCGGGATAGGAGTGCCTTTTGTCGCGCTTTGGAGATAGCCGAGCAGGAAGTCGGCAAACGCGTTGCCGGCGGCGCACCCGTTCGAGGCGGTTCCGCCCGGACAGAAGGTAGTGCCCGTGCTGGGGAACGCCCGATCGCGGGTTTGCGCTCCATTGAAGTTGAACAGGCCGGTGGAGAGCTGGTTATTATAGGTCAACAGGTTTACGCGGCGGAAATCACCGCCCAGACGCAGGCTGTGGGAGCCGCGGATGAGTGTCATGGTATCGGTCAACTGGATCGGCTTCTCTCCCACCACCAGCGGCCGGTAGTCGCCCGAGCCAAGATGCACTCCGCCAATGTTGAAGTGCGGGAACCCCGGATAGGCGTCGGACTCCAGGAATTGTTTGACGCCCAACTTCGAGGCCCAATCGCTATTGTCGGCTTTCTGGTACTCCTGCGGATTATGCGCGATTCCGCCACGCAGTTCATTTATAAGGTAGGGGCTGAAATTGTGGTACCAGGCGCCGCCCAAGTTCTGGCCCCCCAGGTTGGCGATTTCGGTGGCGTTCAGGGCCCCTTGAACGTTGGTGGCCAGCGGCCCGTCCCCGACACGATAGTTGGAACTGTACGTGTACCTCACGAAGTACGTGTTGGTATTCGAACGGTTGTAGTCCAGGCGGAGGTTGTATTGGTTGATCGTCTGGCGCCGTTGCGGGGTGTAGAAGTAGTTCTGGCTTGGAGGCAGAGGCAAGCCCGCGTTGCTCACGTTCGAGATGCCGGGCAAGTTCGGCGCCGGCAGATAAGCAAACACCTTGGAGGTCACCGCATCCCAACGGTTCTGTGGAATCGTATTGTTCGGGAAGGCCCTCTGGGTGAGCGGGTCGAAAATGATGACACCCGCCGGGAAAACGCCGCTGCGCATATCGTTGGTGGGAACGGCGGTAAGCTGGGGCTGCGAGAAAACCTCGCGCGTTGCGTCGTAGTTGAAGAAATAGAACAGTTTGTCTTTCTTGGCCGGGCCGCCCACGCTGCCGCCGAATTGATTGCGCTTCAGCAGGTTCCTGGTGTGCGGGCCGCTGAAAGTCCACTGCGGAGCATCCAGCTTATCGTTGCGGATGAACTCGAAGACCGTCCCGTGGATTTGGTTGGTGCCCGATTTCACCACCACGTCCACCTGCGCCGCACTGCGGCCATACTCAGCCGAGAAATTGGCCGTCTGCAGTTTGACCTCCTGGATGGCGTCCACCGAGACCGGGATGCTGGCGCCGCCGAACTCCCGCTCGTTGTTCTCGATGCCGTCGATGCGGAAGAACGTATAGGCTCCACCCTGCCCGTTCACGTCGTACACCGGCATGCCGTTGCGCTCCGTCCCACTGCCATAGGTGCCGGGCGAGAGTTGCAGCAATTGCGTGAAGTAGCGGCCGTTCAGGGGCAGGTTCAGCACCTGCTGGCTTTGGACGACGTAGCCGACGCTGCTCTCTGCCGTCTGCAGCAACGGCGATTCACCGGTGATGGTCACCTGCTGCTGCGTGGTTCCCACCTCCAGTTGAACATCGATGCGCGCCGTCTGGTCGATGACCAGCCGGATGTCACGAACTTGTCGGCCGCCGAATCCCGCCGCCTTGACCTCCAGGCTGTAGGCGCCGGGAATCAAGCCGGGCAACACGTATAGGCCGGCGGCCGTGGTTTCCAGCGTCCTGGCCACGCCGGTCGCGACGTTGGTGACCGTCACCTTTGCGTTGGGAACAACGGCGCCGGTCGCATCCGTGACAGTCCCGGTCAGAGTGGCGTTGCCGCTCTGGCCAAGCGCTGTCCCACAAGACAAAGCGATGCAGAAAAACAACAGGCACAGCGGGGTCGTTGATTTCATTGTAGTGTCTCTACTCAGGAGGAGAGAGGCGCGCTCGCGCCGCAGTTGTCTGCCTCTAGGGCGGACGCGAAGGGCCACTGTGCGTGAAACCGGGGCGGCAGCGACTTCCCTGGGACCGTTCTCCGAGTTCCAAGGCAACATCGCGGTCCTCCACTCCCTGGGGCCACAGATCAGACTTTCGCTTCGCGAGATCTTCTGCGAGATTATAATTGCTGCAAAGGCTCTGTCAAGCGCAATTTTAGACACTAGATACCACGGCGTGTGCTGACGAATCGGCCAAATGCCGCAGGCATCGGGCAAACCAGCCGCCTGTGGTGCACAAGTCCATGCAAGGCAAGGCACGGCACGGGGCTGCGTGTGTCCGTCCACCCGGCAACAACTGGTGTATGATTTTGCCGCCGGCATTCCGAGTCGCGGAAGCCGCCGCAGAGGTCGGGATGAGAAGCGCCCAGAGTCATACTGTCGCGGCCCTGAGTTTCTTGTTCCTGGTCATGTGTTCTTCTGTTCCTGCTGAGGCCCAAGCCAAGGCCGGTGCGGCCAAGGCTGCTGCCGACCAACCGCCCGAAGGCCCGGATTTGCTGCTCCGCGATTTCGCCCCGCGGACGCACCTGGACGTGAAGAGGACACCGATCGAGCGGGCACGATTCCCGGTTATCGATGTCCACTTTCACATGGATGGCAATGCCGATCCCCTGGAAGTGGCGCGCATCATGGACGGCCTGAATCTGCAGACCGTCGTCAATCTCGGCATGAAGGACATGTGGGGGGAGACGCTTAAGAGTTATGCCGAGAAGTGGGTGAAGCGCTTCCCCGGCCGGTTCGCGGTCATGGCGAATCTGGACGAAAAGCAGATCAACCATCCGGATTTCAGCCGCCAAGCCGTCGCTCAACTCCGGGAAGACGTAAGGAATGGAGCGATGGCGCTCAAAATCTACAAGGAATTGGGGCTGGTCTGGAAGGATGCGCACGGCAAGCTGATCCGCCCCGACGACCCCCGTTTCGATCCGGTCTGGGATGCCTGCGCGGAACTGGGCATTCCGGTGCTGATTCATGTCAACGATCTCAAGTCCTTTTTTGACCCTATCGATCGCTTCAACGAACGCTACCTCTCGCTGACGCTCGACCGCAGGTCCTCGTGGTACGGGACAGTCGACATCACGCACGATCAGCTCATGCAGCACTTCGAGAACGTTATCGCCAAACATCCGGCGACGACCTTCATCGGGGCCCACGTGGGAATGCACTACGAGCACCTCTACTCAGGCGCCCGCTGGCTGGACACCTACCCGAACCTCTACTATGACATCGCCGCAAGCTGCAAGCATTTGGGCCGGCAGCCGTACACGGCGCGCAGGTTCATGATCCGCTACCAGGACCGAATGCTGTTTGGCTGCGATATTGGCAGGGTGCCCAACCCGGAGGTCTACCAGTACATGTTCCGCGTGCTGGAAACCGATGACGAATATTTCGAGCACGTCGAGCCGAATGCAGGGTTGCCGTGGAAGATCTATGGCCTGTATTTGCCCGACGAGGTACTCCAAAAAGTCTATTCCTTGAATGCCCGGAAGCTGTTTCCGCAGTTTCGAAGAGTGCCGGCCACAACGGCGGCGCGCCCGCGGGCGGGGCGATAGCGACTGGCTCACGGAAAGCAAGAAGCCGACCAGCCAGGCGCGGAAGGTGGAACTGGGCCCCCTACCCTCCTGCTGCGGATTGTCGGGGTGGCCCGGCCGGCTTCATTGCAGCTCCATGCGGCCCAAAGGCCCTGGCCAATAACGAGACTGGCCCCAGTACCGAACGCGGGCCATGATATCTGATATCGCATGACTGGCAAGCAGTGCTAAGATGGGCGCCAGCTTCGAGGAGGTCTGTCATGGACGCCGGACGGCGCAAATTCTTGAAGAATTATTCCAGTGCGGCAGCGGCGCTGGCTGCCGCCCCTCTGCTCGTGCCACGCACAACCTGGGGCGCCAATGACCGCCTGACTTACGGCGTCATCGGCACGGGACGGCGCGGGCAGTACGTCAGCGAGTTTTTCCACAAGCTGGGTGCCCAGTGCGTCGCTTTGTGTGACGTGTACGACCTGAACCTGGAGGCGGCGCGGAAGGATGCCCCTGGCGCCAGAACTTACCTGGATTACCGCGACCTGGTCGCCCACAAGGGCCTGGATTGCGTGCTGATCGCGACCCCGGACCATCAGCATTACCCGTGCTTGCTTGCCGCGCTGAACGCCGGAAAAGATGTCTACCTGGAGAAGCCGGTTTCGATGTCTCTGGAGCAGAGCGCAAGAACCGTGGCGGCGGTGCGGAAGACGCGGCAGATCGTCCAGGTGGGTACCCAGCGGCGCAGCGCCCCTCTCTACCAATCCGCCAAGAAGCTCCTGGACCAGGGCATGCTGGGCCGCATCCGCATGGTGAAGGCGACCTTGAACAGCCTTCCGTTCACTCAACTCGATAACTCACCGCTGCCCGGGAAGCTCGACTGGGAGCGCTTCCTGGGGCCGGCTCCCCGGCGGCCGCTGGAACCCAGGCGTTTCCGGTGGTGGCGCGTCTTCTGGGATTATTCGGGCGGCACCATGACGGACAACGGCTGCCACTTGATGGATGTGGTGCAGTGGTTGTGCAACTCGGGTCCCCCGCGCTCCGCGGTTTGCCAGGGCCGGGTGGTCGCCATTGCCGGCGCCGAAACACCGGACGTTCTGTCGGTTGTTTTCGAGTACCCGGAATTCCCGGCAACGCTCACATTCAATATGACGAACACTTACCAGGGATTGCTGTTCGAGTTCCAGGGAGACCAGGGGACGCTCGTTTTGGATGGCGCCGGCTTCCGCGTCTACAAGGAACCGTGGTCGGCCAAAGAGAACCGGGAGCCTATCCACAGCGAGAGCGGCGGAGTGCCGATGGACGCCCACGTCCGGAATTTTCTCGATTGCATCAAATCGCGCCAGGAACCGGTTTGCCCGATCGAAGAGGGCGTGGCCGGCGTCGCCGGGTTGCACCTGGCCAATGTCGCGTTTCGCGAGGGGCGGCGGGCGAAACTCGCCGAGTTCGCGCAGCCCAAATAATCCACCACGGATCGCGCTGGGGCTCTCCCTGATGAACGCCGCGTACTGCGTTCTGGCGCGCGGCTTGAACGGCAGCGAGAATCTTGAATCCCAAGCAAGTCTTCTTGCTCTTGCGCATGGCTTCGACTGTTCGCTGGGGTCGCTGGCAATGTACGGCTCGCCGAGCGGCATCTCGCCGCCCATCATTCTCGCCAGTTCTTCTTTGGGGCGGGTCACGTAATAGAAGCAGGTCAGGAAAAAATCGGCGTCCCATCCTTCGCCTTCAATCTTGTCCACCTGCACCGCCGGGTTGTGGGTGGAGACACCGACCAGCGCACCGGCCTGGCGCATTCGCTTCAGAAGGTCCTTTGATTTTTGGAATTCCCCGGTTCGGAACACGCGGTCGGTGATGCCACCGTGCTGCAACATGGCGAAGGGTTTGTATTTTGCCGCTTCGTCAACCCGCGCCGGATTGTCGAAGCCATCGGGGCGAATGGTGCAAAGCCAGTTTATTTTTCCGTCTTGTTCACGGAATTTCTGCAGATCGGAGGGCATTCGGTCGCCGAATCCCGCGATCCAGGTGTTGATGCCGCAGAAAATCGCGACGGTTGCTTTTCACTCAGGCGCTTTCGTATAGCCGGGTGAGCACGAACTCGCGGTGGCCGAGGACTTCGGCGCTGGTGAGGCGGCCGTTCGCCGTCTTCAACATCATGTCCAGCAA